>Ga0129306_1000539_pt1 | contig 58797 bp, 53 predicted proteins | sample P827metagenome_FD_94438 | JGI IMG/M metagenome (GOLD analysis project Ga0129306, IMG submission 94438) | Capybara group fecal microbial communities from Wisconsin, USA - P827 metagenome | ecosystem: Host-associated > Mammals > Digestive system > Large intestine > Fecal | place: USA: Wisconsin... | reverse complement strand
TGCACGTTTGCTGCACTGGGCAATTTCTTTGTTGCACCGGACGCTGACTCTTCCTACTCACCATATATTAGTGGTATTAAGTTGTCTAAAAACGTCCTGTTTTTTGGCTTCAGACACCTCTGCGTCGGGAGTCTTAGGATATGGGAACACGATTTCTACCGTAGCCCTCACTTTTCTTAACTTTTGCAGAGGGGGCTGGTCAGGCAGGGTTCACGATTTCCGTTGTACCGCGTTGTACGGCTACATCGTTTTGGTTTACCTTTTGGTTTATGATGTCTGCCTCTTCTCCCTGCTATGTGAAGTAGACATAAGTGAGATATCGTTATGAAATCACTTTGGATTTTTCCGAGATCAATTGAACTTGGCAGTTGTATAATGAATTCAGATGTGTTTAAAGCAACAGAGGTGTTTTATGAGCCTGCAAGATACAAGTAAATTCATGAGCTTGATACTCCGTCACAAGCCGGAGACTATTGGCATCACGCTGGATGAGAACGGGTGGGCCAATGTAGATGAGTTGATCGCAGGCATCTCTAAAACACATGTGTTCAACCGTGAGTTGCTCGAAGAAATAGTACGGACAGATAACAAACAACGGTATTCTTTCAATGAAGATAAGACTTTGATCAGAGCAAACCAAGGTCATTCGATACCAGTAGATGTTGAACTCGAAGAAGTTGAACCGCCCCGTTATCTTTATCACGGCACAGGTGAGAAATATCGCGAGTCGATCGATGCAAAGGGGTTGATCCCAAAGAGCAGGTTATATGTTCACCTGTCTGCTGATATCGAGACCGCGATCAAGGTTGGAGCACGGCATGGTAAACCGGTTGTATATCGCATATGGTCCGGTAAGATGCATAAGGATGATTACATATTCTATAAATCCGTCAACGGAGTCTGGCTGACAAAAGAAGTACCCACAGAGTATATTAAGCGCGAAACATTTGATGAAGATGAAATACTTGAAGCAGCGCTAAAGGCAAAGTCGATACTTGATTCAGGGAATGATGACAAAAGAGCTAATCAAATTCTTGAGTTAGAGAAGCAGTATTCCTGGGAAGTATTACAGCAATCGTTATTCAGATTATTAGCTGACAATTCGCTGTCGATGGACTCCTACCATCAGATAGCGAATGTATTTTGGTATGCGTATTTGGAAAACGAGAAAAGACACGAAAAGCATGAGACCGAGTTTAAGTTTAAAAAGAAATCAATAGTCGGTCTCTTATACTATCGCCTGAAGGATTATGAGCCTGCCCAAAAAGCAATATATAATGTTGCTTGTGATCTTTATGATTATGACTTTGATCCGGGTTTTGATCCGTTAAAGGATAAGCACATAAAGGCAAAATTATTAAAATATGGCATTGATATCGGAAGCGAACCAGAGGTCAATCAAGAAGACTGAGAATCAAGAATCCGCTGTATAATGGAATTGGCAAAGATAATCGCTTGATACTACATAATAAGGAGCATTGTTATGCAGTTAAAAACTCTCATCCCATTTTTGAAGAAGAATAAAGATGACATCAAGATCCACTTTGCCCGTGGTCCATATCAACCGGACGAAGCTTTGATCGAATTCATGACGGATAAAGACGGATTCAGAAAGTGGCAAGAGCTTCAGAACAGAAGGAATTTTAACTGCAAATATGTGCTCTCACTTATTCGGATCGATAAAGGCGAATGGCTTTTTGCAGGCATCTATCAAATTAACGGTTGCAGAGAGTTAAGCAACGGATTTAGATACAGTACTGAGCTAACAGATCATGGTAAGGAGTATGTTGGAAAAGTGATTATCTACTATGATCGTCACTTCCGTCAAACCTTCCCAAATCTAACTACTTGCTTAGACGACTTCAGAGATATAGAAATCCTTAAGAAAGAATACATAAAACCCTTTCCCGGATATAAGAATGTTAGTCTCACATGGCAAGAATTATATTGTGTCATCCACGATCCTACATGGAAGAGAGCATTGTCTAGAAAGAAGGCCGTTTATCTTATCACAGACACTGCAAAGGGTAAGTTATACGTGGGTTCAGCAACCGGAGAGAAAATGCTCTGGAGAAGATGGAAATCCTACGTTGCAAATGGTCACGGCCGCAATAAAGAACTGAAAAAACTAAACTTCAACTATATCAGAAGAAACTTCAGGTATTCTATTTTAGATTATTTCAGTGAGAACACCGATAATAGAGAAATTCTGAAACGAGAGAGTTGGTGGAAGAAAGTTCTTCTATCAAGAGAACGTGGATATAACGACAACTAAGGTTACCGCAGCTTCATTACTCCCTCCAGCTTGTTCATTTCTTCTTTATTCCTGGCTTCTGTGATACTCAGATAGATCTTCACAGTCGTCCCGGCATAGCTATGTCCCATGAGATATTGCACTGACTTTATCGAAGCACCAGCCTCTACCAATCGTGTACAGAATGTGTGCCTGAGATGATGGCATGTAATATCCGGTAAGAGTTCGGGACGCCGGTTTTCTTCGGCTGCTTTCTTCTCTTCAATGGCATTATATTCTTTTACTGCTTTCTTAAGTGCCCTGTTAAGCCTGGCATTGTTTAGAACATTACCTTTCAAGTCTCTGAATATGAAACCGGTATATCCATCTATTATCGGTTGATAGTCTTTATTAAAGTCATCTCTTCGGCGATAGAGTTCTTCGAAGGTCTCGCGGACCTCTTTTAGCATCGGAATCTTGCGAATACTTCTCCTGCTTTTCGGATAAGTAATATAGTACTCGGTCTTACCGCTAAGGGATACATCGTAGCTCAACGTGTGATCTATGTTAACTGTATTGTCATCGAAATCAATATCGTCCCAGGTTAGCCCCAAAAGCTCTCCTGCACGAACTCCGGTACCAAGGAGCACCGTAAGATATGGAAGGAAAGACCTGAGTTTGTATGATCCTGCAACAAAATCTACAAGGTTGCTCTGTTCCTTTTCTGTAAGAGCTTCTCGTACTTTAGGCGTCAGATCCTTTCTTCGACGAAACTGTCTTATAACGCCTTTGGCCGGGTTGATAAATATATATCCTTCTTTGACAGCCAGCTCCAGGATAGGCTCAACGATATTCGCAATGCTTTCAACATAAGCTAAACTAAGCCCATCCTCGCCGAGCTTCTTTATATAGAATCGTTTAATGTCACTTTCGCGAAGTGCAGTAACAAGCCTGTCCCCTAAGTCCGGTCTGATCTGCCTGTTATATGTATAGATATATCCGACAAGGGTGCTCTCAGCGATCTCGCATTTGGTAGACAGATACCTCTCCCAGAAATCATTGAAAGTGCATTTGGCTTTAGGAAACCTTTTTCTTCGGTATTTCCTTTGGAAGTCTTCGATCCTTATCTCAATGTTTCTAAGGCAATCCCGTTCGTCGGTAGGATCCGGAGATTCATCTTCCGGGAGGAGTCGCCAGCTTGTAATGCTCTTCCTTTGTCCGGATATTTCATCGAAATAGCGGAATACGTAGCTGCCGTTCTTTATCTGAGACTCTCCGCGCTTAAGTTCTCTGCCTTTATCATCTTTTCTTGGGCCTCTCATTTTCCTGTATACCTCCTGGTTTAAAGCTCTGTAGTTTTGTTGAGAAACTCTTCGAAAAGCCTTCGCTTAATGTAAACACGACCGCCGTTCCACATGAGATATTCGGCATACTTATCTTTCCTTACGATCTCCCTAAGCTTGTTATAACCAATATGAAAGTACTCGGTTGCCTCCGGGAGCGTCAGGGCATATTTGGCCCAGAGCGGAACATCATTAAAGGCGGTCTTATTGTTATCGTGAGGGGCGTACATTTCTTTTCTCACGCGTTCCAGGTCTGCTTTACGGTGTTCTTCTATTGTTTCCGGCTTCTTGGGTTCCGGCTTATCTTCAGGCGGCTTCACTTTGTTTTTCTTAGTGTTGGGTTTCTTTTGACCGGCTTCGTTTGCCTCTTCTTCCTCCAGAATGAGCTTTAACAGCTTCTTTATCTCGTCAGTCATCTGTATTCCTCCTTGATCTTTTCTTCGTCCGTCAAGAGATCTTTCCAGCCTCTACCAATCGATGTTTGGCATCTTGGACAGCCTTCCCGAGCACGCTTAATAACTGTGTGAGGCTGAGCTAGGTATTCATATCCGCAGATATCACACTTCCACCAAACTTGTTTACGATAAGTAGCTCTGATATCTTCCGGCATTAATGATCCATTCTTAGTTGACCAGAACTTCACTATCTCCGGATTTGTGGTCTTGAGATCGTTAATGCCCCTAACAACAGGTGCCCTTGCACAAATAGGACATCCGTTCTGAGATAAAGTTCGGTTGCTTATAGAAGTTTTCCATTCATGACCATTTTTACAGCGCCACCAGACTTTCTGATTGGATCCGCGAGAATAATGTTCGGGCTTTTGCGAACCGTTTCGAGGTGACCATTCAGCCGCTACTTCAGGATCAGTTGTAGCAATATCATTAATGCCTTTGACTACTTTCTTTCTGCCACACACAGGGCATCCTTTTCCAAGTTCTGCACGGTTTCTGATCAGTGATTTCCATTCACATCCGCATTTCTTGCATTTCCACCAGACCTTATCGCAGGATCTTTCTTCTTCATCCTCTGGCTTGAACGGGAAATTCTTCTCTGACCATTCAGATATCAATTCCGGATTAGTTTCATTAAGGGGCAGTATCAGTTTTTCAGCTTCATTCTGATATTTCACATATCCGCCAATGACATCTTTAAAAGCGCCACCGCCCTCATAGGGAGCATCTCTATAATCCTTGCCGTAGAATTCTTTCTTCAGAAGTTCGATATCTTCAGTTGCATCGGATGTAATAACGATACCTTTTCTTTTTAGGATGTTCCTGACATTTGCAGAGGCTTTCTTAAGATCGTTTACACGAGAAACTATAATAAGATCTATACCTCGCTTTTTGATGGACCGCTTTTTCTTCAATTGAAGCTTCTGTTTTTCGATAGAAACACCTTCTATCTCAAAAGCCAGATTGAGCTTAGGAAGGAAAACATCACCATATTCTGAATCAAGCTCATATTCGACGCCTTCTCGCTTTGCTAACAAAAGTAACAGAAGTTCTGAGAAGTATGCTCGGAAACTTATATCGCATATAACGCATCCTTTACCATTTACGGTGCGATCACGGATCTTCATGCCATAAGAGTGACCATTACAACATTTCCACTTAACAAATCGTAAGGATGTTCGAAAGAAATCTTCCGGCAGGAGAGTCCCGTTAGCCTTATAGTCCCATGTCATTGCTATCTCAGGATCAGTTGTCTTAAGGTCGTTGTAACCGGATTTAACTTTAAAGCCGGCGCAATAAGGGCATGACATATTACGTTCGATCCGACCCAATAGCCATGCCTTATATTCACTGCCGCACTTAGGGCATTTCCACCAGAAAGAACCTTGCTTCGTCCAAATGATATTATCTGGTGTTAGTGGAAGATTCTTCTCAGACCATTCACTTGCCAGATCCGGTCTTCTGGTAGCCAGATCATTGAAGCCTTTTAAACATACCTGGTTAGAGCAGATACGACATCCATTACCACGAGATCTGCTATTAACAACAGCTTGCCATTCATGGCCTTTTTTACACTTCCACCATACCTTCTTGTTGCATCCGGGTCTTACTGAATCCGGCTTGAGGTCACCGTTCCTGTCAGACCACTCTGCGGCAAGATCCGGCCTTAATGTTGCCAGGTCATTAAAGCCTTTCAATACGGTCCGGGTGGTGCAATAGGGGCATCCGGTATTACGGATCGTTCGATTTCCGACACCGGTTTGCCATTCATGCCCACATTTTCCTTTCCACCATACGCGCTCATGAGATCCTGCTGTTACATCATCAGGTGTGAACGGGGCATTCTTTTCCGACCATTCAGCAGCTATGTTAGGATGCGTAATCGATAGTGGTTCATCGTATAAACTCAATCTTTTGTTCCTCCGCGTCTTCGTATAATGGGGTGATGGCAGGATAGAACCGCGATCACCCCATCGTTACTGTTATTACTCAGAGATCATCAGACAAGATCCTTGCCGGGCATAAAGTTAAGAGCCGCATTTATATAGTCCTCGAAAGACTTGACCTCGTTCTGTTTGAACTCCTTGGTAACAAATACATAAGTGTCCATAGTGGTCTGGATCTCAGAGTGTCCCATTTGGTTTTGAACCCACTTCAGATTGGATCCGCATTCTATCAAGCGGGTCGCATAGGTATGCCTTAATATGTGGCATGAAAAGTGGGGAAGCATGTCTTCAGGATCAGTTATACCGGCATCGACAGCGCTCAGATTGAAATCTCTAATGATCCTTCTTATAGCCTTGTTGAGGGTTCCCTGATTCTGCACATGACCGAAACGGTTGATAAAGATGAAGTCTTCGTATCCGTCGATCTCATCTATGCTTTTAAGACCTGCAAGTTTCTGGTATTCCATCTCCATGATGAAAGCCTGCTTTACAGCTTCTGTCATTATGACCTTACGGTAACCGTTTTCAGTCTTTGGAGTATTGATCGAGAAATAGCATCCTTTCTCATCCCTATGATCGAAGTAGACCAAGGTGTGATTAATATCGATCGTGCCGTCCTCGAGATCGATGTCCTTCCAGCGCAGTCCGGTGAGTTCTCCTACACGAAGTCCGGTATTCGCCATTATGAAGAATGTCGGAAACCAATGCAGATATCTCTCGTTCTCATATAAATACTTAAGGAAATTCGTTTCCTGTTTTAAAGAGAGAGACTTCCTCTTTGGATTTCTATGATTGCTGCAAGAGATCTTCAGCTCCTTAAGAACACGGTCGCAGGGATTCTTCCTTAAGATATCGTCATCGACAGCGTACTGCAGGACCTGCTGCAAGACATTATGCACGTTCTCCACGGTCGCCATGGATACACAGCGCTCTTCCAAAAGACTAATATAAAAAGCTCTCACATCAGTCCTTTTTATCTGCGCAACGTGTTTCTTCCCGAAGGATGGTCTGATAAAGGATTCGAAAACGTAGACGTATCCGGATCTCGTGTTCGCCTTTATTCCTCGCTTAAGTCTGCTCCACGTCTCATAGAGCCGTTCTACTGTAAGATTGGCAGGTGCATCTTTAATACCTTCGAGCTTGTTAAGATCCACTTTCTGTTCTTTAATCCTAAGATCATCAAGGTCATTGGCATAGATCTGATGCCGTTTACCGTATGAATCCGTCCAGCGGTAAACATACTTACCATCGGGCCTTTGGCATTCTCCTTTTTGAAGAACACAGTGTTTATTATCGAATCGTCTGTTAATACTCATGTTGGTACCTCCTTGTAAAGGTGATGTTATGTTGTTTTTTTGATCCCGGCAAACATGCGATTGCTCCGAGTTGGAGCAGATCGCACATTTGACAGCCGTGTTATATGGACACAGCGTTATCGAGATATTCATCAAGTTTTTTACGCTTGACCATTTTTCTTGAACCGACCCATATGATGAGACTGCTGTTTGGTTTATCCAGGAGTCTTCTCAGGGTGTTGATCCCGATACCGGAGTAATCGGAAGCTTCAGAGATCGTAAGAAGGGTACGCTCCCAGATAGGAACTTCTCTTTTCTTCTGTCTGACTTTTTTCATGTCATCCATACTTATTCCCCCCTTGTTTCAGTGATCAGATAGTCGAATCCCGAATAGGATCCGCATCTGTCGCACGTATCCTTAGCACCGTCCGGTGGTGTTAACCGTCTTACGTGGTATGCCGGATTATCTCTGTAGAAAGACACACACCTCTGACACAAACAGGTGATGGTCTGGATCTTAGCTCTCGGCCCATAGTTCGTTCTTGGCATATGCCACAGTCCGAGCATCTTCTTGATACCGTTATTGATCTGGATCCAGGTATCATTGCCTCTGAGCATTCCGCAATAGTACCCGAGATCTGCAACATTTACGGTGCGCATCTGCTCCAAGACAAGCATTGAAGACTTATGGAGTGCTTCGGTATCAGGAAGCAGGATGTGACCCGGGAGATCAGTACGCTTAAGCACAGAAGTGATCGGAGCAATCGTTACGACAGGTGATGTCCTGCATATATAGTTCGGAGTAAGGACCAAAGCAGGCCTTTTACCGTCTTGGACACAACCGGGATTTACACCGAAATCGTAAACATAGATCTGGCCGCGAGCAGGAAAGGGTGGACGCTTATTAGGGTTAGTATTCATGCTGCCACCCCCTTTAAAGAACATGCCTTGATGAACTTCTTGCGGGCTGCTTGACAGATACACCACACGGCATTGCCGCTTTTTCCATCTTCTTTCGCAATTGTCCTCATCGGAATACCGTAGAGATAGTGACGGATAAGGTAGTCACGCTGAAGCGGAGTCAGTTCATCGAGCGCAGTTCTGCAGATATTAATGATCCGCTGCTTTGCATCTTCTGCATCTGATTCGGCATCAAGGAGTGACTGCTCATCATCAACCGAAAGGGTTCTGATAGTTGCTTCCTCTTCTTCACTACAAGTAATAAAGACAGACTCATTACGTGCGGAGCGCTTTGCAAACTTCTCTTCGTTACGGTTGTACTCCCGTATCACTTTGCCCATCTCACATGAAAGAAGGACAAACGGGACGAATCTCTTGACATCATCCGGATAACGGGAGATGATCTCATCCTCTGTAAGGTCGCTGATGATCGCGTACTTTGCATCACCTGTATAGCCTGGATATTCGGCTTTCAGATTGATGACCTTACAGTCATACTTAAAGGTTCCTTCAGTTACATTTTTCTTTGCCATTTTGCATTCCTCCTGTATGGCTCTGATCGAGCCGGAGGGTTACAAATTGGCTACTAAGCTGACTTCTCATAAACGTCACCTTTCTAGTCGGGGATTCCGGCTCGAAAGACAACAGCTCATAAAGCTAAGCCTGCTATCTTAATTCCTATGACCTCTGCGATGTGTTGCTCTATGAGGAAGTTGCGCATCTTCCAGCACATTGCTTGGTCTGTTACGGTCGGGGCAGTTTAGAGTCGTAACCGGGTTCGGACTGTTCATCTGACTGCATTGGCAGTGCTGATAATTGGAGTTTACATTCGGTCGTTACATTGAATAAGGTTCAATCCTTCCCACATCGGGGACATACTTGAGACCAGATTGGGGACAAGTTGGCTTATATACCCTAATTGGCGACAAATCAGGGACAAAGTGGGGACATATCGGGGATGTTCTGTTAAAATATAAGAAGGAGGTTTTCGTTATGATCACACTAAACATCAATGATTTTGTGCACTTAGCGATGAACGATAATAATGTAATCTCATATCAGTATTTGAATGATAGTGTTAAGCCGCTAAGCAACAAGAATGTGGAAATCATAAATGTTCTTATCAAAAATGCTTTGCAATACGATAGCTTCATTACAAGCACTGAGATTGTGGAAAAGCTCGAAGAGAATAATATCAAGGGACATGATAAGGAAACAGTAAAAAAAGCGCTTCAAAGAATTAAGAAAGAAGCCTTTTGGAGTGATGCTATCGAAAGCTCTCCTCGAGGATACCGAATCAAAATCACAAGAATTACAGATAACACCATTGATACTAGCATCAATACAAATGTGCAGAAGTCTGAGACCATAAATAGCCATGATACCTCTACAAGCGTACTACCGGTAAAGTCAGAATCGTCCTCATCCACTGAATATAATGACAGAACTGCAGCGTATCTATACAACTTCATAAAAAACAATGGAAGAATTCGCACATATTATTATGAGACAACGCTTCATGATGTATCTGAAGTATACTGCCCCGTTTCTTTAGTAAACAAAGATGATAATTCCGAAGCAGTGATCAATATTGGTAAGCTTTACGAAAGCGCTGAACGACATCGCTATATTATTTCTGGTCAAATCGGTACCGGAAAAAGTCTTCTAGCTAGATCACTTGCATTAGAAGCAGCCAAGGAGCACAAGAAATATGGAATTGTTCCTTTATTGTTTGACTTAAGCATGTTTCCAGAATCAGATCAGTCTTTGTTTGATATTCTTAAGAATGAATACCAATCTTACATTCCTGATGATGAACCTAACCTAGCCCAGACGATGATTAGATTAGTAGGTCATTCTGATTTTTCAATTCATTGTCAGAAAGGATCACTACTTATACTGTTTGATGGCCTTGATGAAATACGTCCGGAGTTAAAAGAATCGTTTCTAAAGAAACTGAAAGAATTCTTAAGAAGTTATGGCAATAACTCCATACTTATTTTTTCTCGTCCTACTGGAAAATTTCTTGAGTTTGGATCTTTTAATGTCCTTCATATTAATCCTTTATCCATGGAACAAACCTCGAGACTAGTGAATCAATTTTTAGAGACCTGCGATCAGAAAGGAAAAGAAAACTTTAAGGATAGTGTTTTTAAAATGAACGGGCAGAGCTATTGTTATCGCAAACTTATTTCTAACCCATTGTTCTTATCTGTTTTGTCTTCCAAATTCAAAAAGAATCCGTATCGCTTTCAAAACTTGATACTTAATGAAACAGTAGAAAGCATAATACGATATGTCACTTGCGAAGATCAAACTAATCAACATCCCCGTCACTCTGTAAGAAGTGTGTCTACAACAACTTTAAGAAATGAACTCGATCTGTTTTGCAACTATTTAGTAACCAAAGGTATTTACTCATTTGATGTTGAAGAAGTCGACAACTTCTACTATGAAATTGGAAATCATGACGATTCTGCAGAGGACTTTTTAGATGACTTGTGCAGAGTATATGGAATCACAAAATTCATTGATGGGAAATATGAATTTATAGATGAGTTGATTGTCGAATACTTTTTTGTAAGATATGTTTTATCTCATGATAATAATCTGTCATCAATTCCCTCACTAGCTGAGTTTTGTCTATACTACTCCATTGATAATATTTTGGATATGTTGCGTGAAATGAACAAAAGATCCGTAGCGGAAAATCTTTATTGTCCTTTAATGAGCAATTATTGTGAGAACGAAAACTCCTACAAAGAGTTTCTTTCCAATGTCTTTCATAAGATTTATTACTACGTTGGACAAGGTGAGTTTGCAGTTGATAACAATCCAAGCAATGATGTCTATCAGCATTTAGTTAAGGACTTAGATATTGAACAAGATAAAAGCCATTTACATTTCCCAGCTATTGAATCATTTAAGGTTCGACCTGTATATAAACTAAGCAAAACGAATGCTAAGAAGCTTGGGAAAGATGAAGGATTAATAGATTCGCTATACTGCAATAAAAGTGCAGTTAAAACTCTAAGACTCAAGCCTGTTGGATTTATATATGCTTTTAATACACATAACGCTCTTTTAAAACAGGATGATAACAAAGAGATTAGAAATATCCTTTTGTCAGATGATTTTCCTATACGCATCGAATTCAATCAGGCCCTGTTAGTATGCAGTAATATTGAAGATGGAGAGTGTAATTTCTAAGATGTATTATTAAATTGTCAAGATTCGCGAGTCCTTTTGCAAACAAAAAGCCTCTTTCCTGGATTAATGGGAAAGAGGCTTAAGACATATAAGATAGATTAAAAAGGCGTACGATCAGATTCCGGAGATCCGGTAAAGGATCTGCCTTTCAATCTAACTCGCACGCCGCCGGTGTCAATCCCGCGCTACTGGGACGCCCATTTAATCCGTTTAGTTATGTCTATTCGTTATGTCCGTCTTCTACCTCCCTGCGGCGGGAGGTACAGGGTAGAGGTTAAAAAATTACTTCTTTTTCTCCAACCTGAAAAGTTTGAAATCTATGTTTTGTATCTGATGACATTTGTTGCAGTACATAGTTACATGTCCGACGCAATCATCATATGCCACCAAGATCTTGTGACCACAAGTAGGGCATCTGATATCCCTGGCCTTAAGGTTTTGCGCACCTTCAAGAGAAGCTCTTGCTTTGCGCTTTCGGTATTCACGTCTCGTTTCTTCGTTTATCATCACTGCCTCCCAGGACTGTGTCCTCAACATATGACTCCAAAACTCCGTCGACCATGAATCCCAGATTCTTGAGTCTGTAGAACATGGCCATATATGACACTCCAAGTGATTTGGCCATAAACTTGATCTTATCGATATCCTCACCATCGAGGATATCATTCTGATACTTAACGATGCGTTCATCGTCATACAGTCTGTTCATGAGCATTGCTACCATGCCTTCCGGCATGAGGAGACATGCTGCAAAGTTATTTGCTTCCAATTCCTTGATCGAATACCTCTTGGTAAGTGCAGCTGTTGATGTCAGAACGACTCCGCCTGCGTGGTTATACTCAGTACTGACTGTGCCAAACATCCTATTCTTGATCACATGTCCGGCCTCGTGAGCGATAACAAATCTCTTGTGATTTGCTTGATTTGGACCGTTGAGATATTTATCAAGAACTATAGTGTCCTTTGGGAAAATGATCTTCTGAAGGGACCCGTCCCTTACGACTGAGATCGGCTTGATCCCGTCAGAGATGACGCCCATGCAGTCCATGTCCCTGTCAATTGCTTCCTGCTCCTCGATGCTCTCATATACGATCCTGCAGCCGAGATAATGAATAACGAAGTCTTCAATATCTATCTGATTTATGATCGTGCCGTTTGTTCTCAACTTATCTTCTGTATAGATATCTGTGAGAACGTTACAGATATCTTCGATCTGCTTGCTGTTAAGGTAGTTAGCGTTGATTTTGTTATCATTATTCATTTCTGTTTTTCCTTCCTATCTATGCCTGCCGACTAAAGGGATAAATTCCGGTCAGGCTTCGAAAATTTGACGAGTTGTACTTACACAAAAGCATTTCTGTTTTTGCGGCGTTTTCTGTTTTTAAGTTGTAAGGGGCTAGTCTACAACCTTATTCCTTTGATCCCTGATCCCGGACCGCTGGGTTCGATCTGATCCGGCAGGGTAGGAGATTTCAATAGGTTGAGTACGATCCTGAACTTAGCATCATATGTCAGAAATCTTATTACTCTATACATTAATGTCCACCTCGCTTTCTCAGATTATTCACAAGAACGTTTGTTCGTCTTGGGCTATGTTTAGATTATACGAGGGCCATTTTTGTAATGCAACAGTAATTTTTTGGGGTGTCCCCGATTGGTTACAACCGGCCGTTTTTTCGCAGAGGAAAGCCTTATTTTATGGGCTTTGTAACAGTGTTATAACCTTGCCATCTCCTTGGACACCATGCGGATATACTGATCCTGGATATTGTGGGGACCTTTTATGAGAACCTTGCCTTCAAAGCCGAAGATCCAAGCGAAGAAGACATTATTGATCTGAATATCAACCGTTGCTCTGCAGACGGTTTTACTAATAAATGTGATGTTCAGATCCTGCCCAAAGCGATCGACGACCGCATCGATCACGCTGCTGTCGAACTCCAAAGTGAGCTCTGACTTCTTGCCGGTCTTCATGTGGAAAGACTCTTTAAGGAATTTATCAACATATAGAGTTTCGGGCTCAGTTACACTTTCCATTTCAAGCTCTATAGGGATACCGGATATCCGGTCCACTCTGAACGCCGTGATCTTTTTATGCTTTTCAGAAAACCCGAGCATATAGTAATAGTCGTTGCAGCAGACGAGCTTATATGGAGAAACCTGGTACTCCTCCCCTCTGTTTTTGAGGACTTTCTTGGAAGAAGTAAGGTATTCATAATATTTGAAGGCTATTTGTTTTCTTGTAACTATAGCCCCGTAGATAACATCAATGATGTAGTAGATCTGCGGATTGGTCGTTCTGGGACGATTATCAATACAGGTATCCTGTAAAAGATAGTCAGCAGAAGGACCTGCAAGCCTGCTGATCTTTTCAATAAGGAGCTTGCTCTTGGCAACAGGGATTGATCTGTTGGATTCAATAGAATCCATGATGACACGCAGTTCTGCTACATCGAAGTCACGAGATAAGACGTGATACTGATTACAGTTATTCTTACCCTTAACGCAATCGATATCAATACCGGACTGGATAAGCAGTTCAATATCTTCGTATATTGTCTTACGGCAGGCAATGATCCCGTAGTTCTTATCGAGGATCTCTATGATCTCGTTTACTGTGATTAAGTGAGACTCGTCTGTATACTCGTAGATTATTTCCTTAACACACATTGGTCTAAGGTTGTTCAGATTAACATTACGCGCATCCTTCATTACAAAACCTCCCATCCGGCAGATTCCGGCATAGCATTTATGCCTTTCCAAATTTATACCTGTCAGAATTATACAGGGTGATACTGTCTATTATTGGGACAGAAATGGGATGTTCGGGGAGTTCGGGGCCGTTCTATTGCTTTAAGTATTCAGACAATAGTCTATGACGGCTCGAATAGCAGCTTCATAATATAGGCCTATCTCTACCGGATACATAAGATCCAGTTCATCGCAGATTGCATATATATCTGAATCCGGAATCTCGACAAGCTGCTTCCAAAGGCCGTTAATTGCATCATGAGTGAAATCGGGATCAATATTTAAATCCTTCTCGAAAACATCGGCATAATCAAGATTAGTCGTTATTGAATTCTGGAATCCGCTTAGGTATCGACCAAGAAACTCAGGGGCTGCTTCAGGAGCCTTCTCAAGGATCATCAAAAGAAAGCCCATATCGTCCATATTGAAAGCCTCAGAAAAATCGAAGGTCACGACACGATTGTTCCATTCTCTAATGGCAACCAAATCAGACTGTGCAAAAGCATATTGAAATGCATAAGCACAGCAGATGTCTTTCTTCATCTGAGCGGTAAGGTTATCTTTATTCACTTCTTTCATACCATCAAGGAACTCAATAGCGACAGCATACTTGGACGAGAACCGCTCGCTTGGGGTAAGAAGATAGGCTCTCGGAGCAGCGATCCCAAGCTTTTCTGCCAACGAACAGCAGACAAATTCATTTGCGGCATTATGAGCATATGTATGTTTGATTATGTATCTTTTGCCGCTTTTCTTGTCTCTACCAAGCAATAGCGGCCCTGAGGAGCCTTCCTCAAAGTCAGTTATCTTGCCATTCCGGGGATCTTTAAATTCAGTGTAGATTAAGCTTTTCGAATCAATCATGACAATCTTTTCCGTTTCTATTATTGTTTAATACCAGTGATTCGATCTCCCGATACTTCCGGAATCACGTTTTTGTCGGTCGTTCTTCATTACAGCCTCAGCTTCCTCTTTGGTTGCATAGAGCCGATGCTTCTTAAGCCTCATGCCGCTGCCATAATTCTGAGTTGACCTGAGAGTGTAGAAGTCGCCTGCGATGCGCATGATCTCCATCTCCATAACATATGAGTTATTGGAAATTATAAAAACATGCTGGCCGACTGTATATTTCTTTTCTTCCATAATTTCATCTCATCCGGGAAACAAGAAGTCATTCAGATCTATAAGCGCTTCCTTCAGTTCTGGATCCTGTTCATCTTCTATAGCTTTCTCAAGATAAATTCCATCAGCATCCGTCGGTTCACAGTAGAGATCGTAAGACATCTTCACGAGATTACTGAGTCTCTTGCTTTTCGTACCTTTATGTTCTCTGCAATATTCTTCAATCAGTATTCTTGAATATTCACGCATTATATTACTCCACAGCAGTCTTGACACGCTCAACAAGTTTCTCGCTGAATCCGTCTAAGTCCTCAATGGTTATTGCGCCTTCACGGTAGAGGGCTATAAGGTTCCAGACCACATCCGATTTATGCATCTCACAAGATACACCTGTAAGTCGCTTATCTTTCTTAAGTCTTTCGTCGAGCTTCCAAAAATTATCAGAAGGTGACAGGTTTTTATCTCCCAACACCTTCGAATACTTCTTTATGAGCTTTCCCATAAACCTTTCCTGCCAACTCGGTAGTCGCTCCTTAAAGAGTTTCCAATCTGCAGTTGTAATTATCTGTTCCATTATTCATCCTCTTCGCTGATATCTTCTAGCATGACTGTAGTAAACGGCATGTTATAAGAGCCTCTTGTCGTGATCCGTAGATCCGGTTCCCATGTCTCATATGCGAACTCGAAAGTTCCTTTGCAGTCATAAACCATGATCGTAAGGAGCAGATCTTCCATTATGTCGTCCACATTTAATTCAGGATCCTCATACTCTTTGCGGAGTTCTGAGATCTTAAATTGTAGTTCTGCTCGAATACGTTTCTTTGCCAGTTTATCGAACAGCTCAGCCTTTTCTCTGACCTTCTCAAACAACTCGAATGCTTTGTTAGCATCGGTCATTTCCTCATTGGGTTCCCAATAAACTTCGACATCATCGTCAAGGAAGTATACTTCATCAGAGTATGCTCCCAACATGGGGTTGTAGATGATCTTTTCGCCAGAACTTAAAGTATAAGGCAACAAATTGAATCCCGGAAGCAGGGGAACATCATTTACAGTGAACTCATCAAAACCTTTCTCAAGAGTGCCTGAAAGGTAATAGGTATTATCTTCATCATCAAGGTCATTTTCATCGTCGTCATCTGACTCCGCAACCTTGTATCCCACTTCGAGCCTTGTACCTTCCGGCTCAAACAGATGAACAGCTCCGCTATAAATGATTGCTATATTAACCGGCACAAGAAGGCCTTCAAGATCTTCTGACTCGATCTTTTCCTCAGATGCATCACGATTGATCAGAGGAACGAGCTTTTCTCTGAACTTGTCCCAGATTTCTTTTTCCCAACGTTCTTTGTTTTTATACAGCTGTTCGAAAGTATACTTCACGGCATTAATTCCGTTCTCATCATCGGGATCAGTCACCAAGGCGAACTCAGTGACTTGTCCGGACCATTCAGCCTTAAGAATGAATGCCTGGTCAACTTTCTTGTATTCGGCGATCATGCCGTTAAAAAGAGTTATTGTATTCGGCATATCTCTGATTTCTCCTTTACCATAATCTTCCGTACAGTTCCAGATCCGTTATCTTATCCTTGGTCTCATCGTCGTAAGGCAGTATTGTCTTTATCTCATAGAACTCTCCGGCCTTTCTAAGAACGAGTACCAGTTCCGGCTCCTCTGTAAATTCACGGTTAATGTGAAGCGGTATCATCCAAGAAATAGTACCGGTTAAGGTAGAGTAGCTGGGCTTGGCAAAAGAAGGATCACGAAGCTGCATCTTCAGACCGATCTCCAATGCATTCTTGATTTTCGATGCCAGCTGAGCATCTGACAATTCACGGACATTCTCGGGGAAGCGGTGACGTCTTTCTTCTATGATATGGAACAGAGCTCTTGGTGTAATATCAAAATCTTCAGCAGAAGCTCTGAAGGGGATCTCGCCATCATTAAAGAAGTTGATAGGAAGAACTTCCACGGTCTCTGATTTATCCGTGATAAACCCGTCGAAGATATATTCCTTCTTGCTCTCCACTATCTTATGCGGCACATAAAGGCCATAAGTAATATGCTTACGGTAGATGACATAGATATCGGAACCGAAGTTGTCGAGAAGACCAGTATTAACAACAGCTGACTTAATCTTATTGAGTTTATAGTACTCGGTTTTACCTTGCTCTATAAGCTGGCCGATCCTGGATCCGACGATCTTGATATACCTGTCGAGACCGTTTATAGACTTCCAGTTGTTTATCATGAGCATCTTGGCAATGTCTTTGACAAGATCCGACGGCTCAGATGTCCAATAGCTTCTGAAGCTCTTCTCGTCGATTGAAGCAGGTTTGCCTGCATCCTCGATATCAGCACCGAGAGCATTCTCATCGGCGAAGAACTTTCCTATGTTGTTACCGTATTTCTCCTTTGTTGTAAGATTTGCGTTACTTGCTTTTGCTTTATACTTTTCGGTAAGGTTCGTTACACTGCGACCTTCAATTTTGCGTTTATACTTTTCTTTGAATGCTTTTTCGTTTTCGATTACTGCTTTTTCGTTTTCCGGGTAGTATTGATATATTCGTTTGCTTAAATAATAACTGCTTCCTATAAAGTGACCTGAGTAATATCCACCGTGATTGAGTAGTGATATGAATATGGGATTGCCTCTTGAATCTATGAATCCGGTATCAAGCCACAAATATTTAATGTCACGAGCTCTATCATCTCTGCCGTTCATTGCATTATCGAAATAGAACTTCGTGCTTTTCTCGCCCTGAACGAATTCTATGATATCGTTTATATCTATGTTACCGATCCCGCATTCTTTCTGAAGTATGCTTATCATCTCATCGACATTGTCGACTATGATATTTCTGTCGAAATTTACTTCGCCCATGTTGTATGCTCCTTTCTTTGATCTTAAACGTAAGCGACCGTAGAATGCTTTGATCCTACGGCCGCCAATTGATTATCTTGTATGTACTGATTAGAAGATATCTACTGACTTGCCGTCCTTATCGAAAATCTTCTTCTCGTTAGCAACTACATATACGTCACCACCGAGCTTAGCTGCTTTCTTTTCGATTTTCTTGTAGTCGATCTGCTGACCGTCGAACTCGAAAATAACCTTACCGAGCTTCTTAACCTTTGCAACCTTCTTAGCCTGAGCCTTCTTTGTAGCAGGCTTCTTTGCTGCAACTTTCTTTGCAACTGCCTTCTTTGCTGCAGGTTTCTTTGCCGCAACATTCTTTGCAGGAGCAGCCTTTTTTCCTGTTGTCTTCTTAGCTGCCGGAGCCTTCTTTGCAGCAGGCTTCTTAGCGGCTGTCTTCTTAGCTGCAGGTTTCTTTGCTACAGGAGCTTTTGCCTCAGCTGCCTTTACTTCTTCTGCCATAGTTTTGTCCTCCGTGAGATGAGTTTTAGAATATAATAAGATTCTATAATTGCATAATATCAGCGTCAACTTAAATCATTACATTAAGTGCATAATCACTAATCATACAAACCCAATATTCTTTTTAATTGTGGTGAGCTTAAGAGTTTATTCTTCGCCTTCCCCTCAATTTGCCTTATTCTTTCTCGTGTAACACCAAGCTCTACAGCTATAGATTCCAAAGTTTTGGGCTCATCGAGGTTTATTCCCCATCTACTACGCAGAACATATTCTTCCTTCTTTGAGAGTTTAGAAAGTGCCTTCTCTAAAAGAAAATAGAATTCATTGTTTATTGCCGTGGAATCCGCGTCTTCTTGATAATAACCGTTATAGATAAATCTATCGTCCAACTCATCTACATTCTCATATAATTCGTCTAGAGATAGCCATGGAGTTGACTGATTAATTATTTCACCTGCTTGATCAGAATCGCACTCAAGTTTTTCAATTATAATCCTTTTTACCTTGTTGCAGGTCAACATCAAATCGCATTCGGTACAACCATATTCTTTTATATGTGGGTAAGCAATAAAAAAAGGTTCTCTCTTATGTACAGGATAATAAACATCTGGACAAGACGTGGCCTGTTCTCGAGACATGCTCTGAATCATCCACATTGTCGCATACGAACCAAATGGACCATTCCTGTCAGGATCGTATTTATTAACTGCTATCAACAATCCGATGATAGAATTACCTAAACATTCATTAATATCAGTATCAAACTGTATAGCACGTTGATATGCAACTCGGACAGCTGCACGAAGGTGAACCTCAATCAACCTATTACGCGCATACTCATTTCCTTCTTTTGCTTGTGTTATTATTTTCGAAAGCTCTTTATACTGAGCAGGGCGAATCTGTCGAAGTTCATCAATTAATGGTCTTAACGCTGGTTCAAGAGATAGAACATTGGCAAATAGTTCTTCGTAATCGCTTTGAGCATAATCATTGTAATCATCAGTTTCTGAAACCAAAGTATTTGGAGCTTTTTCATAGATTAGAATTCCATAAGATGCAATTGTACTGGATAACCAATCGACATCACAAATTGATAGATCCCACGTATCAGTAGCATCTATTATTTCGTCAACTATAACATATCCATGATCGTCAGCAATTTTAAGCAGATAATCAAGCGCTTTTTGCCTGTTATCAAATGTCATAGTTCTTTACTCCTATTAATCTTCTGCCTTTAGACACAGAGATAATATTGAATCAGGGTCAACTGAACTGTTAAAACGCTCATCAAATTCCTCTATGAATTCGTATAGACGAGTTACATAGTCATTAGGATCATTGGCACCTTCTATCAATTTTTCGTAAAGCACATCTATACCACCGCGAACATAACCATCAAACCTTGCTTCATCTTCGGGATTCTTACCAGTGCTTCTAAAAGCCTTGTCAATTCTCGCATTTTTGTCAGGCTCATACTCTTTATCTAGCAGCATAATTAACTGAAAATTGAATAATAGCTCAGCCTGAGAATACATAACTCGATCGCCCATTACGTTCTCATTATAAACTTGTCCATTTTCAGGATTTTTTTCATCATCAGGTTCTGCTAAACGACCATACAAAAATCCAATCAATGGGGCATTGACATAAATGTCTATATTTCTATCGAACAATTTAGGTTTGCTTATCGAATCAAACGCTGATGTCAGTTGATCAACTCTTAAAGCATGTCTACCTTTAAATCTGTATTGTTTATCGAACATTTTGACCCTCCTTATTATTCAAGTACCGTCTCAAACTCATTGAGTTTGTTGAAATGATGACGACTGCCTATAACACTTCCCATATATTCTTCAGCAAGATCGCCATCGGTATCCTTGATAAAAATAACAACTTGTTCTGCTGTCTTAGGGAGTGCACCACAAACAGTTTTAATTCTCCTCTTGTCGAAAGCTGAAAGAGGAGCATCCATAACTAGCGGATAAGGCTCAGTTGACAACAGTTTTGAATCCTCGTCCGTAGCATTTCGATTTTCTCGTGCAAGCTTAATTATTCCGGTAATGAACGCAAAAATGACAGAGATACTCTGAGCAGTTGACGTTTCAACATCAGAATCATCATAATCGTTTGCATAAACAGAAATATGGTACTTCTCATCAATAGTAAGATACAATCCACCTTCGTATATTTCTTTGAAAATATCATTGATCGTGTCTTGCAAACGCTTTCTAATCTCAGTTTCTTTCTTAGAATAAACTTCAATTAGATCAGAATAGATTCGTTCAGCATAGGCCTTGTAAATTTCAATTTTCCTATTGTTCTCATCTAAGAGCGTCAGATTTCTTCTTTCTGTCTCAGCTCGTTCTTTTTCTTGCTTAAAAGAACCTCTTTTTTCAATGCACTCAAGTTTTTTATTCCCGCATTTGGTAATAGTATCATCACATATGCTAATTTCAGCGTTAATATCACGAACCTTCTGTCTAACATCACCGCCACTAAGCTTTTCATCAATATGACGTATCTCTTCTTGCTTTTCGATTATATCGTCATTCTGAGAACTTATTACAGACAAATTCTCCTGTGAAACAGATAATAAATCTACTGAATTTCCTGCTCTTCTTTTTGCCTCAGTTTTAAAATCGGACACATAATTACCAAGAGTTTTAGGAGGCAACACATCTAACAAATTCTTCACATTGTTGTATGGAATGGAACCTTCATCAAGATGAGTCCCACATATGCATTTTTTCTGCTTCAATAAATAGTAAATAGTCTTATCATTCATGTTAGGAATATCAATTCCAGAGAATTGCTCACTAGCAAGAAATGTAAGCGCGCGCTCTATTAGAGAACCCGAGAAAAACATGCTCATTGAACTATTAAAATCCTTACACATGGTTTTATATACAGTAGAGCGTGTATTTTCAGCATTCTGAATCTGTCTTTCAAGTTTTTCCTTGCGTTCCTGCAGTTCTTCACCTTCAGAATATTGCTTAATCTCTTCTATTTTTTCTGCCTTGCGCTGCTTTGCTGTCTCGATTTGTGATTCAAGAACTTCTAATGTCTCCTCGATTTTTTCGATTTCATCCTTACATCTATCGATAGTTTGAGTATATTCCAATATGCGTTTATTACTTGTTGCATCGAAACTACTGTCGTAACTACCAATTACACCATACTTGCTTCGAGGATTGAAATGAGCAATAGCACTAATAAATCCATTTAATCCAAGTAAACCATTTACTGCTTCTGCAAAATCTGACGATTTCTTTCCAGCAGAAATGTCCTTACTCATCTTTTCAATTCGTTCACCATCAAAGAAGAAATACTTGGATAACTCTTTGGGCAGAATCTTTTTTATTTCTGCTTCACAAAGTGGTTTCTTTACATATGTCGTATTTCCACCTGGATCCTTAACAGCAATATCAAAAACAGTGTTTTCACCTTTAATGTTATTGTTATAATCCTTTTTGTATATTTGTTCACGGATAAGGGTATAACCGACATTGCCATGCTTTAATGCCAGTCTAACGCATACTTTTTCAGATTGTCCGGGAAGCATTTCATTCGCAACGATTTTATTGAGAATGATTTTGTCTGAAAAGTCTGTCTCTCCATACATACACCAAAAAAATGCTTGTGCGAAAGTTGTTTTTCCAGTTCCATTTTCACCAATAATAATAGTAACATTTTTACCATCGTCACCATTGGCGAAGTTAATAGATTCATCTTTGAACTGTCTAAAATTATGTAGCTTTATTGATTCGAGTAGCATTTTACTTCCTCCTCAATCTTACTCTTTATCCACTTGACCATATCCTGATCGCTTTTTTCACGTGTTTTAAGATTGGTGTTTTCTTGGATAACGATTTTCTTTTTTAAACGTTCTACAATCTTTTCGTTGATTTCAATACCGGAATCATTCATAGTCGTTGCCTCCTGTTTGTTCTCCGTGAATGTTATAAGTCTCTTCTATTTTCCAAATCAATTCATTTGCTACCATTGAATTGTCAGCTAAGCGACCAAACTCTTTAATTCGAGCAAGCTCATTTCTCACCAAAGATACATCTCGCTGGGCTTGTTCGAGTGTTAATGATGAAACATCTTCAAGTGGTCGTGGCAGTGTAACAAAATCATATATTTCCGCATAGTTTTTGTTTTCAGCTTTTCTCAAGACACGACCGCGTCGCTGGATATATTCTTTTGGATTAGTCGTACTAGCCAATATAAAGGCAGTCCTAATACCAGGAATATTTACACCTTCATCCAAGCATTTTATTGCAATGATCGCCTGCAAGCGATCTCCCTTTACAAATTGTTCTTTGATAACCTTTCGAGTTTCGATATCTTCTTGCGATGTGAATCTTGCAACCTCCATACCAAGTTCATTACCAAGTATTTTAGTAACAGCCTCTATCTGTCGAATTTCACTTTCATCAACCGAGATCTGATCATCTGATTCATCCAATACATTTGTTGAGCCACAGTAAACAAGAATGTTATTATCTTTTGTATAGGGTTGCATCTGTTCTCTTAATGCATCTAGTTTTTCCTGAGCCCCAGCGATAATTCTTGAACGCTTTAATGCAAGTAATTCTCCGCGTTTATTTAGTTTAAAGCGACCGTTTTTGTCCTTAATGATGCATTTTGACATCTCGTAAGAGAGTTGTTCATATCCAGTTAATTCATCTTCATTGAGGTAAACTAAGACAGGGAAATACTTATAATGCGTAAGTTTATCCTCATCAATAGCTCTTTCAAGAGTATATTCAATGCATTTCTTCCCGAAAAAACTGTATAACAATTCAGTTCCAATCTCATCACGATGCCTATCTAGAGTGGCAGATAAAGCAATTCTATAATCGAATCGATCATCTAATAGTTTTGCATAACTCCTCGCACCAAAGTTGTGAGCCTCATCAACTACAAGAAGAATTGAACTCTTAATCTTATTTATACAATCCTGAACAAACTTGTTTGTAAAAGTCGCATTGGTACAAATAAAACAGAAGAACCGTTTGTCCTTTCGTATTTTTTGATCTAGAACCGCCTTTGATAGCCGTTTTTTCCAATCCTTTTGTGAAGAACTACTATATCCAATTATAGGATTGATATTAAACTTAATTATATCTTCAACCCACTGTTCAACCAAATGCTGATATGGGCAAACGATTATTACTGCTAGTTCATCATCTAGATCTTCCGACAGCTTTGATATTGCTCCAAGACCAGTAAAAGTTTTTCCTGTACCTGTAGCCATATCAAAAATACCACGATAGTTTTCTCCAACCCAAACTGATATAGCATCCTTTTGATAGTCATGTAAATTAATGCTTAATGGAATACGGGCGCCCGTGCAATTTGAGCTCAAATCCAACTTCGATTTGCGCTCAATAATATGCGCAAACTGCTCTCTGTCCACATCATAATTAGGTGTGCCTTTCTTATACTTTCTAATTATTTCTTCAGAAACAGAATCGAACTCTCGCACAACGATGTTAGGTTCATTATTATTCCAAATAGAATAAAAAGCACTGTTCTTCAATGACACTCTATCCGCGTCTGAGCCATCTCTCCAATTACAGAAAACATCTATTGTTTCATAATTAATTGACATTGCGGTCAATGATTCGTTCATTGAACCAGCGAAGGCCACTTGATTTCCTTCAGCATCTTCAATGATCCCCATTTTCTCATGGTACATACCAATACCATTCTTGTCTTCTGTATACGCTATTCTTATATCTAATACCCCATCAGCGATTAAATTTGCGAGCAAGTTAAGGCGCTGCATCGAATAATAATCAGCTTCTTCGTCAGATAGAGAACGCAACAATGCGCCTTCAATTATACGATTTCTTTCCTCATATCCTTCTTTTATAGCCTTAACATCATCGTCAGAAAGATACGGTGATGCCACAATAAGGATTTTTCCACCATGTTCAGCCATGGTTGCAATCCCTTTTGATATTTCTACAAGCGAAGTAGAAGAGAAGAAACCAACGGCCCTCTTATATGTCTTTGCTTCTTTTAAAAGAGGAACATAAAAATCTTGCACCACATTATCAATGAGTGATCTATATTCTGACTTTATATGATAATCATGATCTTTTAAACTCATTACAGTTCTCCTTCAATATAATTCAGCGCATTGATAAGCTCATCAAAATCATTGTCCGTTGTTAATGGACTGACACTGAATCTAATCGTTCCGGCAGGATAGGTATTAAGGAATTTATGTGCACGCGGCGCACATTGCAATCCAGTTCTAACCGAAACATTATGTTCATCAAAGACGGGACCCATACTGTCGCTGCTTAAGCCATCAAATAGACAAGAGACTACACCTACATAATCACGGCAATTATTGTTGCCAACGAGTGTAATAAACTCATACTGTGATAATATATTAAGCAACCGTTCTCTATTCTCGCACTCCTTATTGCGCAGATAACTAATTGTTTTTTCTTCGATCCATCGCAATGCTGCATTAAGGCCCGCTATTCCAACTATATTTAGTGTGCCCATTTCATATCGTTCAGGAATAGTTGCGGGCATATCTTGATTAGCCGAATCATAACCCGTCCCACCAAACAATACTGTTTCTAGCTTTATAGAGGGATTCATGACAAATCCTGATATGCCTGTAGGTCCCATAAGAGTTTTGTGTCCAGCAAAAACAGCAAAATCAAAAAGTTCAAGACCAACATCTATATCTACCAATCCAGCTGTTTGTGCCATATCCACTAAAGTAATAGCATCATGTTTTTTTGCTAAGGCAAATATTCTTTCAACCGGAGCTAATAATCCAATTACATTACTTGCATGACTGACAATCACAAAATCTGGTTTAAGAGAATCAAACTGGTACTCAATTCGCTTGAGATCATAATCCAGATCATTGCTTACTGCTAATTCTGTTACAGTGATTCTATGCTGCCTTTCAAAGTGATGAAGAACTCTTGTTACTGCATTATGTTCAAAAGGAGTGATGTATATGTTTTTGGCTCCTTTTTCAATTACACCTTGAATAATAATATTTAAAGCAATTGTTGCTGTCGGCTCAAAAACAACATTTTTGGCAGGACAATGCAATAAACGTTTTATGAGTTCGCGAGTGTCATCGATTATTTCTTTAGCAGATGCGGCCAGCTTATATGATCCACGGCCAGCACTTCCGCCATTTGCACGATAGAATGAGTCCATATAAGAATAGACTGTCTCCGGTTTTGGATATGTTGTTGCCGCATTATCAAAATATGCCATCATTTCGCTCCCTGTCAGCAAAGCTTCTTTAAGACTTCCATAAGAATCTGTCTCTTTTCTTGTTCTGAAATTGAATGTCCCATTGATTCAATATCTGCAATTAAGGAATTCATTAATAGTTTTCCTCGCTTGCTTTGTTCAACTTTATCGAATCTCTTAGTCACAGCATTACCATTGTCATCAATAAACGAAAGGGAATATGCATTAGAACATTCACCAATATCTTCTATTGAATCGCCACTAAACTCCTCAGCAGTTGCCTTATACTCTCTTAATCTATCAGTGAACACATCTATAGTTTTCTCATCCCAATCTTCGATTCTTAGATCTGTGACAAGTTTCGCAAGTCTCATGACAAACGTCTTTTCATCGTTAGTTACTTCTTTGAAAAAACCTATACATCTATCAGCACCATTTTCAAAGAGTTGTTCAAAGACCGCTGGATTCAATCCATCACACCAATCCTTAATTATTGACGTGAGTGAACTACGCTTCTGCACAGCCCTTCCAGTACCGCTGGCAAAAACGCTTTTCACAGTTTCGATCAGTGTTTTGGTCAGTTCGGACAGCATGCTATCATAATACTTTTTAGCCGCTTTAATACTGTCTGCAACAGAAGCATTGAAAGATCCTTGACCGAATTCTTTTGGCAGTTTCTCAAACAGCAGATCATAACTTCCTACGTTCTGTCTTAATAACCGTCCAAGACTCTTGTATCTTTTAAAACGAGGTTCAGGATTCTTTTCCTTAGAATACTTAGGAAGAGACATATACCATCGTTTCATTGCGGATACTACAAAATCGTATGAATTTGCGGTTTTTTCAGCATCAATAATGTAGTCATGAAAGGTTTCTTCAAGTTCATGAATGTATTCTTCCTTTTCAGGGTCCCAATCCAAATACTGAAGACAAAATAGTGATGGATCTGCCTCTATTTGCAACAATGTATCAAGACTCATTGGCTCTTGTCCCATACTTCCTACAATCATGGCCTCTTGCTTATATTCATGTAACACTGCTGCAAGATATATAAGAATCAGGGATTTTCTTAACCCTATTCCGCCAATAGGGGAAATAAGGTCATTGTAGAGCTCGCTAAACTCACTTTTACCTTGACGCTTAGCATTCTGAATAAACCTAACTATGACATCAAATACATAATCAAGGTTTTCATCTCCAGTCTTCAATGAGATGTGAGTAAGACCACTACCGTCAGTAACCAACACTTTTTTCCGAATCAAAGTGCTTCTCATAATAGATACTTCTTGACCTGTACCGGTCAAACCAAGGTTTTCTTCAAGAGTATTTCGCAAAAGAGCCGCAACAATTTTGCTTCGACTAGTATAAGCTGTACCCGTTATATCAGTCTTGTTGATTGCCTCGTTGTTAATTATCGGCGTCTTAGAATAAACCTTATCGCATATTTGAGACATTAACCCAGTAAGAGCGGCCTTTCGAGATATGGTTTTTTCTTCGCCATTATGTATGTACACCGACTTAAAGGATTCAGGATGAGTATATGAACTAATAAACTCTGAAATAACCTCTCTGAGATCCTCATAGATTACTTCGTATTCGTCGAAAAGAAGATCATCACCTTCAGCTTCGGTTCTAAGACGCATAACAGCGTTAAACTGCATTACGATGTCTCTGATTTCAGAGTATTTTTTGGGAACAACAAATATATACCTGTCATATCCAGCACTTGTGCGGAGCAATATGTCTTTAGCACTAGATATTGATTCTTCATTCTCTGGAATAATACCGTAGATTACACCATCACCATCAATTAATTCACTCTTAAGATCCCAATCTGTATTACTTGAAATCTCAGAAGAGCTAATGAACTCAAATGAGAAATATCTTGTCATTTCTCTTTCATCATTATATTTGGATGGGTACATATAATTATCGAGACTCGTAGAGTTAAGGGTTTTCTTAACGGAAAAATCAGAGGAGTTTCTTTCAACCGCATCAGATATAGCTTGTTTTACATCAACGCCGGATGACTGTTTAAGACGCAGATAATCGTTGCTGACCTTCAGGTAGATTACATACTCTTTATTGATAAGTGCATCTATAGCATCCCGTATTTCTTCATGAGTATAATCAAGCGAATACATTCCATCGAGTTCGTCAGCTGTAGGTTTTATCTTATCGAATTGCTCCAATATATAAATCAAAGACAAGGCCTTTATGATCTTCGACTGAAGTGAACCGTTTTCAAGTTTTTCAAGTATCGCTTTAGCAAGAAGATAATTCTTATGAAGTTCACTTGAATATGATTCTTTTCTAAATAGCGGCTCAAAGTAGTCAAATACTGCATCCGGTGTTATAGCACGGAAACAATCATCATCGTATGTATGTAAGAAAGTCGGAAGAGTAGAAGTCCCTTTTGCAGAAAGAAAAGTAAAAAGAGTTCTTTCATTTTGTGCTACACGTTCCGATAGCCTTGGTAAGATAAACGTTGTGACAGGATGAAGAGGATAACAATCGCGTACAACTTTATTACACTCTTCTTTTGACATATCAGAAAAAATAGCATGCGATACATATCTCTTGGATAATGAATCAAAAGAATCTGCATGTTCTTTTTGAAAGCGAGTCCAACTTCTTTTGTTTTTCTTAATTACAGAAGCTATAATCTCGTATGTCTGAGTGAAGTTATTATTCAAGTGTATATGTTTAAAACGTTCAGAAACCCCACGCCATCCATCTACTTTTTGTTTTGGTAACTTATCAATGTAATTAGATATTTCTTTGTGAGAAATCAACATGAGATGAAGTTGATCATCTCCGCTACGGTTACACTTCTCAGCAAAATCTTGAAGCATTTTGGTATCGCTAACGGAAGCCTGCTTAATATTTGCTTCAAGGAACTTGCTAAACTCGTCGTAAACGACAAATACACCAGCATATCCTTCAGACTTAATTGATTTAACAACGCTCTCGTACAATTCAGCAATATCAAAGCCTAAAAAAGGATTAAATATACTTCCCGCAGTTAGTTTGGGATAGAGTTTTTCAAAATCTCCATATGCTTCAAGATCATAATCTTCAAGTTTCTTAACAAATGCATCTACTGGCTGACCTATTTCCTTCTTAAATTTCTTGAAAGTATCAGGAAACTCATCTTTCCATTTCTCAATTACATTTATGGCAGCCTGATAATTAGTTTCAGGCATTACATGCAATAGATCGTTGTCAGACAATGATTTTTGTAAAGCAATGAGAAAGCTTTGCTGCATGCTTGTGCTACTTCCGTTTATTATTACCGGAAGCAGCTTTTTATTGCTCTCATAGTAGTTCTTGATTAGTCGATCCAACTCAGACTTATCATCTATTTTCTCTTTTAACTTGGTAAACAAATTCCAGTCTTTTCCCATTAATATGGAAAGAATTGTAAGTACTATATGAGATTTACCTTTACCATATGCGCCAACAAGAACTCGAGCTCTGTCAGTAGACGAACTACTCGTGCTTTCCAGAATATCCTGCAACAACTCAAGCGAAGATTTTGTTGGTATAAAATTCTGTAACTTATCGTCATGATTGATATCGTATCCAATGTTAACTGAATACTGAAACCCAGACGCTACAGATATCATTTCACTCATATAATTCTCCTATTCAACAGTTTCAATATCATTGTAATAGCGCTTAACACACTCTTCGAAGGAGTACTCGTGTTTAAGATTAACAATATCAAGTCCGGCAGTTCGTATTATTTTGATTTCGCCTGTGCGCTCAGCGGCGTGCAACACATCAAGCATTGTAATTGAATCAAGATTAAAAACTTTTCCGATATTCTTCTCCCCAGTTAATAACTCGTTCAAGCCAATTTCCTTTCGTCCGTTTGCATTATCGTGAATAACGGAAAGAATGACCCAGGGATTAAATGTTGAAGCAGATGGAATAGCTTTTTTATAAATCACATTATTTCGTTCTTTCTTCAGTACATCTATCAACCCTAATTCTCCCAGAGGACAGTCAATATTATTCTCAGCTGATACTTTGCTAGGCATCGTTTTATATCTAGGAACATAGGTATTAATAATGCAGGTGAAATCGTCTTCAATTGATCGCGCAGCAACAACTGTATCGTTATCCCTAATACGTATAAAATTGCTAAGCTGAAGAGCAAAATCATCTTTTGTAAAATCAGAAAGAGCAAACTCGTTAAAAAAGAAAAACCACGATGTTGCCATTTTGATATTCTTAGCAAGCTGATAGTGTAAAAGATATAGTGTCCCAATTTCCTCTACATACGGATCATTCTCATAAACAAGCTTTCCAAAGTCAGTAAATGTCTGGATACGTTTCCCACTTGCAGGTTCTTGTGTAATTCCAATGGCCTGAAGCCAGTATCGAAGTGCTTTTACCATGTTCGCACCAATCCCCAAAACATCCATAGGGTTTTCGGTCTTGCTTATAAACACTTCGCCATCCGTTTTATCTACATATCTCATGCCCTTACTGATCCATCCTTTTCTTATGAAAAAGGTATCATGAGCGCGAAATTTCATGTCTTCCATTGTTTCCTCCAGCTCCTATTTAGTACGCAAGTATTTATCCATAGTGCAACCACCATCAAGGTATTTGGCTGTCATACACATCTTACAGTGAACACATTTATCTGGATCGATATAGTATTGTCCACCTGCAACAGATATTGCACCAGCTCTGCATATTGATTCGCATTTAAGACACTTTCTGCAAACATTGAATTTCCTAATCTGATAACCCACCATACGTTGTAGATCCTCGTGATCAGCAACATTCATCGTTCTAACCTTCACAGCATAATCATAGCCTTCATGATTAAACGGTTGTATTGATAGAATCGGAACATTTGTCTTGCTATCAAGAACGAGAACTTCATGCAGTAATTTTTGTCCAAGTTCTGGGGCAACTCTTCCGAAAGGAACAAACATACCAATTAATTCATCGTCAAAGGGTCTAACAAGTCTATAAATCTTAGCGTGCTCTTCACTCGTGCAATTTGAAAACTTAATTTTCACATCATTTGCAGCGGCTAACCCATTCCCACCTTGTCGAGCTTTCCAGCCTCCTTCATCAACATATTCTTCAGGATCAGGTTTCCCGATTTTCTTTGCAAATTCGATAAGAAAATCACGCCATTCCTTTGATTTTTCAGGCATGTATATTCTGGAAAGGAATTGAGCTCTCTGATTGTTATTCGGACAGCACCAGCAGCCGACGCGATCATAACCCAAGCGATAAGCTTCATTAAAATCGACTTTTTCCGCAAGTAGATAAAGCCAAACATCCATATCCTTCCAAAAGAATATTGGCGAAGCTACTGTTTGCTGTTGAATCTTAACTGATTCAGCATCATCCTCAACACGGTTGTATTTTGACCTGCTTACAGACTCATTCTTCCTAATTCCATAGAAAGTAAGTATTTGTTGGTTTCGATACAAACTATTAATAACTCTAGTAATTGGGCCAGTTTTAAACATTGAGCAGCACCATCTCATCATTCTTGCTGGCGGTCCAATGTCCTTACAGACATCCATAAAGACTTGTTCATTGTTTTTAGCCACCTTAAAAATTGCTTGTGGATGTTGTTCTCTGTATCGATCGGCATAGTCTGTAGTATAAGGAAATTCAAGAGTCGTATTTCCAAATATATGAACTAAGCTAGGGTTACTTAACGCTTTCACAACGACATCGGCAGTCGCTGTTGAATCCTTTCCCCCCGAAAAAGAAATGACTATGTTTTCCTCAGGAAAACGCTTAGCTTCATTCTCAACGAAATGATAGGCTTCGTCTTTTAAATAATTAAGTCTTAGCACATTCGCTTCAACAAACCTTTTAATTATCTCATCAAAATAAACATAGCTATTATTCTTTTTATTCGCAGCTATCTTGTTTGCTATGTGTTCTGCATCAGCTGTTTTAAAAACCGAACTTGGTATTGCTACTGACTTACCATCTATGTAATATCTGCTGTTAACAGCCCACACAGATTTCTCAATAAACTCGTTTGGCTCATAACCAAGCAAGACTTCTAACAATAAACGCTCCTCTGGGAATACAGGTCGAATGTCAGACGTCATATATTTCATTTTTCGACCGCACCTTGGACAGGTCCCTTTATCAGGTTGAGACAATAACTGCAATACCGGCACACGACAGTTAGAGCACCAATATATCTCGCTGGGTATATCATCAACAGTTTTACTGTTGCAAATTGGACAAACTTTATAATTAGTTTCAGTGCAACAGTTAACACACCACATTGTTATTATTCCTTCCTAATCGACGCTCATTATGGTTCATTATGAGCAAATTATACTCTCCGCAAATGTCCATTATTGGGACAGTTCTATAAGATCGTGCCGTTTTCATAACACGAAAAACTATTCACCGAACACGCAACGAGTACTTCTTAATTATAATATAAGGCTCCATATTTGTAATGTATGCTTTCAGCACATAACCCGTAAAACTTAATGTAAATTGTCTCCAGGCACCTCGTAATGCTACCTGGAGACCGCTTTGTAAACTTTTAGTTACGCATCACCAAACCACACCAAAGCCAAATAAACTTGCACTATCAGCGGAATAGCTCTTTTCTCTCACGGCATCGCTACTGTTGCCTTCAACGGTATGAATATAGCCATCGGATACGCTGGTAACAATGCCTACATGGTTAGGATAACCGTCTGGTTCCCAGTCAAAGAAGATAATCATACCGGGAAAGATGACCTTGTCATAGTTGGAACTGTTTACTTCGGAGCCGTCAATCCACTTATCATGGGACTTGAACCAGTCAACACCATCTGAGACGAAAGAGAAATAGGGAATCTGTGTACCCAAGAGTCCTGTCTGATCAGCGCACCAAGATACGAACAGTGCACACCATGCGCATCTTTTGTTAAGACCGGCCCATCTCCAGAACTTCTCGCCACCTTCATTACCAAGCTGGGACAGGGCAAGGTTTACAAGCTCATTGGATCCAAGACCGACTCCTCTGAGCACCTGAGCCCATAGTGAAGCGTTTCGGGTATCCAGCAATTCGTTAAGTTCAGCCAGCTGTTCCTCGTTAAAACAGAGGTTTGTTGCTTCATCAGCAGCTGATAGGTGACTGATCGTTATGTGGAGAATGGTCTTTGACGTCGTCTGCTCAACATAGAGCGGATTGCCATCAGCATCCGTCTTCTGATTACCGTCGTCATCAAGATCCGGCACCATTACAGTTTCCGTTACGACTTCAGTCGTATATGTGATGGAGTTCATAGCCCAGAAGATGTCACGTAGGATCTCGACGTGATTATCCGTCAGATGGACTACATCCGTTGCACCTTCAGTATTCGTAGTGACATAGACAGCATAAACAGACAGCACTTCCGGCCAGGAAGCCTGATATCCTTCGATTGTGAGCTCATCATGGGCAACATTGGTCTTGATATACTCAATGTTGTCTGTATAATCCTGATTGATCTCGAGGACTACATCTTTAAGAGTCCTGGTACTCTCGCCTGATGTGTCTCCGGCGAAGAAGATGCCGAAGGCAGACGCAACTATACCGGCGATAAGTGCAGCCAGAACAAGAATGAGCAAAACAGGGACGGAAAGCGCACTTAAGGCTGCTGCCAGCTTCTTGATGCCTTCGATAATACCTTTGACGATCTTCTTAACCCATTCGGCAGACTTCTTTGCCAGCTGCTCAGTCTTCTTTGCAGAAGCGATCTTCTGCGAAGTAATAGCAGCTTGCTTAGCGGCCTCGTTTGCGCTTTTGGCAGCGACCCGGGTTGCTTCAGTAGAGCTTTTGATCGATCTGTCAGCCTTTTTGATCGTCCTGGCACCGGACTTGATATCCCTTGTATTCTTGATATCAGGACTTTTCTTTTTGATCCGCCTTTTAAGAGAATCTTTAGCATCCATAGCAACATCAGCAGTATCTGCCATGGCATTACGTGCCGATGTTTCCAGCTTATCGATTGCTTCCTGATCTTCAGCCTTGCCGGAATCGTCAGAAATGGTCCTGGCATGCCTTATTGCAGCAATACCTGCTCGTCTTGCAGCCTTCATTGGCATATTAAGAGATGCAGAATTACTTTGCCCAGTGATCTCAGCGGCTTCTTTTAGCTGCTTCTTGCTTTGTATTTGAGGCTTAGCCTTGGCGACAGGTTTCTCTGTAGCAGGCTTAAGATCTTCTTTTCGCGATACCTGTTTAATGTCGTGATCGCGCTCGACCTTATTGATCTGTGGCATTACATCAACTCCTTTACATGATTTACCCTGTATCAGGGCATGTAAAAAGCCCTTGCCGGTGATATAGCAAGGGCTGGAGGGTGTTTGAAGCGTACCTGAAGAGAATGTTTGAAAGGAGTATGGTACGCCTAATGCTGACAATTATTTTATCACGCTTAAGTCCGCATTGCAGTGGATTCACCCTTCGCAAACTGACCCTCATGCGGGCGCGTTGTCATAAGCTGGTACAGATTAGTGTCCTTCGGGAAGCGGTTCACGAAAGGAACGAGTGCCGAGCCGTACTTGATAAGTCCCGATCCTGCAGGTGCGTTGGTGATATAGCGCATCTGAATCTCAGAGATGTTGAGGAGCTTTGCAAGCTTGGCTCTGTCTGACGCTGCCTGATTGAGCATGATGACAAACTCCGAGTTAGAGAGCATCGTAGATGCCTGGACGGAATCCAAGAGATACTCGACGTTCTGCGTGATAGCAGTCGGATAAGCGTTTCTCTTACGGAACTGTCTCCAAGCTGAGTTGAAGAACTGCGCAGAGAACTCGTTTTCGAATACTACGTGGAACTCATCGATAAAGACATGGGTACGCTTACCTTTCTTCCAGTTAAGAGTAACTCGGTTAAGCATAGTGTCTGTTATGACGAGAAGGCCTGTTGGCTTAAGCTGGCTGCCTAAACCATGGATATCGAATACGACTACACGCTTATCCATATCGACATTGCTCTCACGTCCGAAGATATCGAGAGATCCGGTGGTAAAGAGCTCTAGAGATAATGCGATCTGCTTTGCCTCCGGTTCCGGCTGCTCCAAGAGCTTCTCACGGAATGTGCACAGGGTAGGAGTAGCACCACCAGACGATTTACACCTTTCCGCCTCACGGTATACGGCAGCAGCACATCTGTCGATGATTGACTTCTGCTGAGGTCCGACACCTTTCTTATCGATCTGCTCGACAAGGGACATGATGAACTGTGACTTTACGACGATAGGATCGTTCTCACCATAACCATCGACCATATACATGGCGTTGAGCCTATCGCGTCCGCCGGCCGATACGCGGATTACCGAGCCCATATCAGATCCCATTGCCTCAACCAGAGGTGCATACTCGCCCTCTGGATCGCATATGAGGATATCGTCATCCGTATTCAGCATAAGGAAAGTAATAAGTTCCTTTGCTGAGAAGGATTTGCCGGAACCCGGGACACCCAGAAGGAAAGCGGACTGATTGAGCAGGTTTTCCTTATTGCACATGATGAGGTTATGCGAGATCGCATTCTCACCATAGTAGATTCCGCCTTTGTCCATTATCTCCTGTGTCTTGAAGGGAAGGAACACTGCCAAGGACTCCGTATTAAGAGTCCTGAAACAGTCAATCTTCCTGACGCCGAAAGGCAGAGCAGTGTTCAGTCCGTCCGCCTGCTGCCACTTAAGGACTGCCATCTGGCAGTGTCTTCCTTTAGCGACGGACTGCAGAACTTCGGTATCAAGATCGAGCTGTTCCTTGCTGTCAGAAGAGATAGCAATGGTGATAAGTCCGAGCATCATGCGCTGGTCACGGGTCGTGAGGTCAGCCAGGAACTCCTTAGTCTTGTTGCGCTGCAGCTCCATGTCGTAAGGGATAACAGCGGAGAAGTTATTGTTCTGGTTCTGCTTCCTCTGCCAGTTGGTGATGTTAGTCTCAACACCCAAGAGCTTGTTCTCCACCTCACGGATCGCTTCATCCGTTGGAACAGAGAGCACATCGATCGAGAGCATAAGATTCCTGTTCATATCAGTAAGCTCGGCGATAATATCATCGCTGATATAGTTACCGTAGTCCTTAAGGAACAGGACTCTTACGAACTTCTCACCGAGCTTGATATAGTCATCCTTGCGCTCGATCGTGTCCGGACAGATATAGTCTCGGAAGTCGTGACCGAGCGTGGCTTTCTTGTTCATATCAAACTCGAAAGTGATCTCTTCTCCCTGCCTGTAGAAGTCATGGAGAATACGGAGCTTCTCAACTGCATCCAGCTCTTCAAGGGAACTTCCCAGCGAAGATAACCGCATCTGAAGATCAGCTCCTGTTCTTGCGAAGTATGTCCTTGCATCCTCAACAGACTTCTTGTTGATCGATACGGTAATATACTTCTCCTGAGTGATACCGTTAGCTCCCGTTGCTTTCTCAAGGAGCATATCGTTATACTCCTCACGGTAGATATCAAGACCATCGTGCTTCATAGGCATGAGGATCGAATCCTCAAAGTCCTTCTTGTTGAGACGGTGATTGTTTACCGTGATCTTAGTTGTGGCAGCAGAGTCGAATGAGTTGAGAACGTCGGAATAGAGCAGGAACATATTCTCCTTGTCCTCTTCACTTGCTACCTGATAGTTGATATCGGAGAACTTCCAAGTCTTCGAATACTTATTCGGACCGACCTGGAAGATCCCGTCAGGCCAGATGCGCTGTACCGGGATCAGGTCCTGGACCCGTCTCGGCACAACAAACATCTCCTTATCCTGCTTCATAAGTGTCTGTATGCTCTTTAGCATTTAGTGCCTCCTTGTCTTTGTTAGCGAAATATCCCTTAAGTGCTTCCAGATAGATGTTGTTAGCCTTAACCGTCAGTCTTCGCGGAACGATGAAGTTATCCTTCATGAAGGCCACGAAGATCTTTTCCATTGGCATGCCGTTATACCTGATGAATCCGATAGCGGCAAAAGGTGCAGCAGTTGCAATACAGAGGTATGTGATCACATCCTTTGAAACCAACTCACGGGTGCCGAAGTAGACGGCTACTGCAGAAGCTACTGCAAGTCCCGAGCAGATAAGCTGCCTCAAGTTAAGTCCGAAGAAGACACCTTCGGTATATTCGCGTACGTCTTTATTGATATTGATTTCCATTGTGTTTTCCTCCTTACAATCCCATCATGTCGTGGATTATCCTGTCAGAACCTTTTACAAGGCCGAGCAAAACGAGCATGTTGAATATGACTTCACTCACATATCGCCAAACCATCGCAATAGGTTCAGCTGTCGTATCGATCTCCGGCATCGAAGCTGCATAAGCAGTAAAGATGATGCAGGCAAGAACGATTACAACGCCCTGCATACATACGCCGGCATAGCTCTTAAGAAAGCTCTTAGCGATACTCTCGGTAGGCTGGCCTGCCATAGTAGATAACGGTATAGGTGCTATTGCCGTATACATATAGATCCTGAAGAATCTGCCGTACACGGTAAGGAGCAGGACAATACCGATCACGATAAATGCCAGGTGAGCAATGAAGCATACTGCCCAGATAGGAATTGCTCCGTCTAGGATTCCGATACTTTCAAAGGTACTCTGGACTTCGGAAGGGATCGTGAACTCCAGGGCGGTACCGATAGAGCTTGAAGAAGTGATCTTCGATATCACGCCCTGGACGATTGTCACGAAATCCACCAGCAGCGTAAGGCAATTATCAATAAGTGCTTTTGCTATAGCAAAGCGGATAAAGACCTTAACTGCCGTCTCGGGCTTCTTGAGCTCGGCAAAGCTCCCGCAAGTCTTGATGACACCTATGGTGAAGAACAAGACAAGCAGGGCAGTGCCGATTGCGCCCAAGACGCCGTTGATCGTGGAGATGATGCTCCAGATAGTTCCGCCTTTGAAGTTCTGTGGTGATGTTGTAAGGATAGCCCACATCTTATCGAGCATATCGCCAAGGTACTCAAGACCCTGCATAAGCTCATACCATGCTGCGGTACCCATAGATCACCTCCACTTACATCAGCTGAACACGCCGGGAGCGATTGCAGTCAGGATAGACTTTGCGAAGACGATAATGAGACCGCCTGCAAGGCAAAGAAAACCCTGAGATCTCTGGGAAGGGTCGTGGCTCTGGAAGCTCATACCGACCTGAACGAGGCCCCAACCGGAAAGGATGACGCCAATCGCTCTGATGATGCCGAAGATGATGTTCGACATATTATTGATCGCGGTCTCAGCTTCACTGTCTGCCAGTACCGGGAGCATTGCTACTCCCACTACGGCACAGGTGAGTGCTACCGTAAGATAGCGCTTAAGAACCTTGTTTCTCTTGTCCTTAGAAAGGACTGTTACGTTTGAATTGATCTTGTTCATGGTTAAAAATCTCCTTTGTTTTGGTAGTAGTCTTCGAGTTCTTCGTTGCTGAAGACCTCGTAATCGTGTTGTTCCTTGACAAGGGTCTCAATATTGATTGCCTTGTCCCTCAATGCCGGATCATTACCGACAAGTTTTACTGTTGCTTTGGATCTCATATCCCTGCCGTGAATGAACGGCTCTGCACCGCCTTCTTCCGTGAAAGCGATCTTCGGATGCTTCATGAGGTCGTACTTCAGATCCATAACCGGATACTCGCCTCTGATAAACAGAATCGCGTATCGGTTATCCAAGAGCCTGACTTCGTCGGGAGTCATGAGATCTCTTGCTTGAAGTTGATCATTCTTGGTAAAGCTTCCGTTACGACCTTTGTTCTGACCATAGGTATTTGTGTCGATCGTTTCCTTACCCAAGAGTTCGCTGACATACTTATGCGTTCCTTGCTCATTGCCGCCCAAATACAGGAACTCATCGCAGTTACCCACAATGGATTCCCATTTCTTCTCGAAGAGAGCTTTAAGCTGAGCTAAGTTCTGTATGATTATGCTTACGGATATCTCACGGGATCGCATCGTCGCGAGGAGCGAATCGAAGGAATCCGGCAGGCACACGTTTGCGAACTCGTCCATAATGAAGTGGACGTGATAGGGCAGTCTTCCGCCATGTTCAAAATCGGCACATCTGTAAAGCTGCTGGAAGAGCTGCGTATAGAGCATGCCGATAATGAAGTTGTAGGACTGATCGTTATCCGGGATAAGAGCAAAGATAGCTCCTGGCTTCTCACCAAGTTCACGAAGACGCATCTCATCGTTCTGGGTGATACCGGCAAGAGACGGAAGGTTGAACTTCTCGAGTCTTGCCATAAGTGAGATCTGGATCGACTTCAATGTCTGAGCAGCACCTGAGTGATAGCTCCTGTAGTATTTCAGCGCGATATGCTCGGGATCTCTTTCCTCAAGCTCGGCAAACAGGATATCAAGAGGTGACTCATAATCATCGTCGTTCTCTTTGACATCACCGGCGCGGATCATGTCCATTACCATCGGGAAGTTCTGTTCCTCAGGTGGTGCCTCGTAGAAGAGGTAGAACACAAGCGCCTTCAGGAGCATTGATGCCGCCTGATCCCAGAAAGGATCTGACGTCTGGCTACCCTTTGGTGTCGTATTCTTGATGAGGTTCGTCGTAAGACGCTGGATGTCATCGTCATTCTCGAGGTACACAAACGGGTTGTAGCAGTGACTGCGGTCGAGGTCGATCAGATCGAGGACGCGCACGTCCATTCCCTGGCTTTCCAAATAAGTCCCGCAAGCGCGCAGGGTACTGCCTTTTGGATCTAAACAGACCATAGAAAACTTCGTATCCTTGGTGGCCTGCAATATATTCGGCATTGCGTAGTAGCGCGTCTTTCCGGCGCCCGAACCGCCTACAACAAGGACATTCAGATTTCTCTTATGTTTGTGACCGTCAAAGCCGATCCTCACATTCTGAGTCAGGATCTTATTATCCTGCTCAGGTTTTGCCCGGTAGCGTTTATTGATGCTAAAAGCATCTCCCCATTTGGCAGAACCATGTTCCTCACGGCGTCTGTAGTTCTTCTCGGTGGAGAGATATATTCCGATTCCGACTCCGTACAGAACACAAAAAATAAGGACAACCTGAAGGCTGCCCTGGACTAATGTGATGTGGAACGGATTATTGAATATATCTCCCGCATTCTCCAAAATCCCCACAAGGCCGTTTTTGAGGAAGTACGGGGCGGACTTGAGCGCAAGCCATACGACCGGAAGAAGACCCGCAAGGTAGAGAGCGATCATCTTACCCGAGAACTTGTTCGTTACCTTACGCATCGGGCATCACCTCGGATCCTGCTTGCGCATCGCCTTGTTCAGCATCTTGTTAAGATCCTTAGTGAACTGCCTTTCTGCAGCAACAGTTTTGGCTTCTTCGAGCTTCTTTCTGACCGATGGTCGTTTCTCGGGATCAGCCGAAAATATCTTGCTTTCGTCTTTTCTCGATCTCTGCCCGTAGTCTTGCCCGGACGCTGGGTCTCTTGACGTTCGGGCCATAGTAGGGTTTGCGGTCTGACCGGCCTCCATAGTTGGTGCATCCTTCTCAACAGGAACTTCTGTCTTTTTGGGTGCCTCGTTTCTTTCCTGGGGCGGACGCTCATCGATGGTTTCCGCTCTGACCTCTACACCCTCCCTCTTGGGAACCGAGATATCGGCTACAGCAGTCTTGTAGTTAGCAAGACGTAATGCCATAAGCCTCTTAGCGCCCTGACCGGGAAGGATTTCATACCTGCCGTCAGGTTTACATAAGAGTCCGACAGGTTCTACGATCTGCGGACCGTTCGACTTCATCTTGGCAGCATACTTCTGAAGTTCTGCCAGGAGCCTTCTGTCCTGAGTCTCAGGGTCAGGGATACCGTCGATAAGATCTAGAGGAACGGCTAACTGCATGCCCAGAGGCTTGATAAGTTCTCCGCTTTCTGTCTTGATCTCAGGCTTAATGACATCGACCTGCTTGACCAGGAGATTGAAGTTCTCGATAACGCGATTGACCTTGGAAGCATCAGATGCGTACACCAAGATGTCCGTAAGACCATCCTTGTTTCCCTTATCCTTAAGGATAACGAAGGGAAATCCGAACTTCTTACTTGCAGTGGTGAACGCCTTGAGGTATTCGTCAGGGATACGGAACAGTTTCTGATCCTTTCCGGACTTCAAAAACTCCCAAAGAGTCGCCTTGCCCTTGGTAGTCAGATCTCCCTTTAAAGCGTTGTAGATCATTGATGCGATCCTTAAACCTGCTTCGCCCGAGAGTCTTAAGACGACCTCACTGCCTTGCAGGACCATTCTTACGACCTGATCAGCAGTTTCATTTTCAATTGCCATGGTTTGTTTCCTCCTTGTGTTTATTTGCCCATTGCCGGGCATGTAAGAGAAGCACCGCCGTAGCAGTGCTTCCAGAGGAGTAAATATCTATGAACGATTCTTTTTCTTGACTTGTTGTTTGTGTTCCCGGATCTCGGGAGCTTTAGTTGGAGCATTAGCGCCTTCAAGCACTCTTTCTGAGCTGACCGCGACAGCATCGCACATGGCGATCTGTTTTCTGACTTCGCGGATCTTCCTAGAGATCTGGCTTATTTCAGTCTTCACTTGAGCTATAAGCGGTCCGTTATTTTGACGTATCGCACGTTCCTTGACCGTATAGATCTTTCGGCGTTCGACAATGAGATTCCTAAGCTCTGATGTGAGCTCATCCTTCTTACTGTCTAAGGTCTGTCTATCCTCTATCTTATGCTGATACAGGAAATCCATCTGAGCGATATACCTGTCGAGCTTAGCGATATCTTCTCTTAAAGCCATCGGGATATACTCACGTTTTGACCTTTTAGGTTTGCTTATAAACTTATAGAGCCTGATACAGTACAAGCGGTACATAAAGGGTAATCCGGTACCTGTAGCCGGGACATTAAGCGATGGAGTCTTATTGTCCTCAACTAACAAAGGCGTACCCGGAACCGTAGTGTTCTCGATGATACGCCTTCTGATCGAATCATATTCGTAATCAGAACCTAAGCTTCTGAACCTGAAATATCCCTTTGACCCGGGTGGTTTAAGTCCAGGATGCTCAAGATAAGATCCGTCCTTTTTGAAGAACTTGAATTCATATCCGAGTTCTTTCATCGTCCTGGCAAATTCTTTCTCGCTTCTAGATAGCCTGATAGCATAATCGATATCTTCACGTATCGATCCTCTTACGGTTGTTTTACCTTGACGCTCGGCTATCCATTCGTTATATGATTTGCCTTTGCTGTTGGTCGGATCTTCGATAACATTGAGCTTATATTGTTTGCAGAGCTTGTCACTTACGGCACGCATCTGATCGTAGTCAGAATTGAACCTGACATACTTATAACCGTCCATGAAGGAGACGGAATTGATTAGGAAGTGGTTGTGATAATGACCTGTATTAAGGTGTGTCGCTACAACGACTTCGAATCTGTCACCCCATACTTCCTGCGCAAGTTTTACGCCGATCTCATGAGCGGTCTCTGCAGAGATCTCACCCTCGCCTTCGAGGAAGGATTGATATCCGTGATAAGCAAGCCTTCCACCGGTCTTACCCCAGTGCCACTTTGTGTTCATGAATTCTTCAAGGGCAGTATCGGGGTTGCAGTTAATCCCGGTCACGTACATCATCTGTTCGGTCTTCTCCGGGTTGACTGCATAGTCGATAACATCACCGACAGCCTTACGGGCTTCGATAGCATCACGGCTTAGTTCAGGTTTCTGTTTTGTCTTCTCCGGGTTCATTACGTAGTTAAGTGCCTGATCGACTCGGCTTTTTACAGCCCATATTGCGGTAACTGCCATTAGTCGTCTCCTTTCCCCGGTCTGTATGTCCGGTAGATCAGATTAAGCACCTCGCTGATTTCATCAGCACACCGTTCAAGTTCGAGTGGATGTGCGATACCGAGAATATTCAGTTTTTGGAGAACCTGATGAAGATTGCTGCCGACTCTTTTTATCTCACGGATGAGGATGTTCAGATCAGCCGGGGGAGCAGCTACGACCACTTCACCCATGAGAATACGCCTAGCATATTCGCTTAACCTCAGACCGGATTTGTCCGTGTTCTTTTTGATCGATTCGAATTCACTTGGCGTTACGCGGAAATGAACCTGTACTAATCGCTCTTCATTTTTGCTGGCCATAGCTTGACTCCTTTCTTGGGTTTATAGATTTGATTTGGGGAAGACATGATACTGTGTTGTATCGTATTTCCCGTCGGGTCCTCTGATCCGGTCGCGCTCGATATATCCGTAATCTTCCAGTTCTTTCAGTAAACGCGACAAGGAATCTTTTCCGATGTTCAACGTATCCGACAGATTACTGATCGAGCACTCGTATCCCTGAGACCAGCAGCATAATGCTGCATATACTGCCTTCGCTTTTGCGGAGATCAGTCTGTCTTCTATGAGAGCTTTGGAGACCAGACAGTAATCCGGAGAGTAGTCGTCATCCATGTTGATCACCTCCCTTCGTAGTAGTCTCGTGGTCAGTCGAAGTGACCTCGGAATGGTTTAACAAGCAACGTATTTGTGTACACAAATACAGAGAGCTTGTCAGGGAACGATCCCTGAAACCCTGAGAAAAGCCTTCGGCTTTTTACTCGGTCGGAACCGAGTCGGTAGCTTCCGAAGAAGCTGCTGTCTCAGCTGTCGCCTCAGTTGCAACTACCGTCTCGGCGATAACCGGAGCCGGTGTAGCAGCTGTGGTTTCAGGGGTCGTTTCACTCTCTGTCGGTTGCTCGTTGATATCGATCTCAGCCTGGCTGACCAACGGCGTTACCTCATCGGAATATGCCGTGACGGTAATATCGTTCATACAGACATTGATGGTCGAGTAATCACGATAGATCCGGTAAACGATATATCCTCGTTTTGTTCGTCCGGGATGAACCTTCTTATCGTTAAAGAGCAGTCCCTCTTCGAAAAAATCTTCAAACTCGGATCTGTACTCACAAGAGAAGATCTCTTCGTTATCAAGATAGAACTCAATATTTCTCTTGCTGATGTCCTGCTCCTTGTCGGTGAGGTTGGTATAGTTTACGCTCACCAAAAGATAGTGCATCGTCTCACCATAATCGGTAACAACGTCGAAAGAGTTGATTCCCGTAACGCCGAACTCGAAATCTTCGGTCTTGCCGGGCGAGCCGATAAGGAATGTTTCCTGAGCTGTGGTCTCAGACACGGCTGATTGCTCAGTGGTGATAGAGCATCCTACAAAGGATGTCATCGTGGTTAACATTAGCAGTACCGCTAATGCATTTTTGAACTTTTTCATTATCTGATTGCCTCCTTGTTTTTGGGTTTTGTTTTGGATAATCGAATCCGCAAATAGTCATTGAAATCCTTCCCTTCAGGGGGAGGAATATCTCTGATGACATATTGGGATTTAAGGTTCTCAGTGATGTGCTCGACTGCTTTCCGGCCAGGACCGTCATTATCCAGATGAAGATAGATATGACTTATATCGGGATGATCCTTCAGAAATTGTTCGAGCGCCATCGGTACGACTTTGCCACCGATACCGCCAACAGACAGATATGACTCTTTAAGCCAGTTTCCGCCTCTCAATTTGACACATGTGGCATACGAGAGAAGATCTGTTGCACACTCAAACACGTGAATTTTTCGCGGGGCTGCAGCTCTTACTATCCTGAAAGAGAAATGCTTATCGCTACCAGCTATATCGCCTCTAAAGCCACCGACAGTTGATCTGACCGCACCATACTTTGGATGACCTTCAGAATCATATCCGACAAATAGCACATTGCTATATTTAGTCGTCTCGAATATGAGCTTGTGATCAACACACCACTTAATGATCGCGGGATCGATCCCACGGTCTGTCAGATACTTTACTGCACGAGCAGGATTGTCATTGATCTTCGGCATTTCGAAGACCTTTGGTGGTTCAGGCTTTGGTATGACCTTCGGTAGCGGTTCAGTTATGTTGCCGATTATCCTCTCGACAGCCTCACGAAACGGGATGCCTTTTACCCTGATGAGATAATCAAGGGCGGACTTGCCGCCGATACCTTGTGAGAACCAACACCATTTGCCGTTGTTGATAATGAGCGAGTCGTGTTCCACCGTACAATAAGTTGTCCCGGAAACGTGTTTGAGGTTCCCGGGATCATAATAGGTAAGATATGTCAGAAGATCCATCTCGCGAGCCCGCGCAAGATCTTCATCGCTTACTAATTTCATGGGTTTTGCTCCTTCCTTAAGATTTGACCCGTAGGCCATGTAACACGGAGCAATGAAAAGGGCTCTGAAGTTAGAACTCCAAAGCCCCCAAAAACTATTTCAACTGTGATTATGGCAATCGGATCTGATCTGCCATTGCCTGAACTTTTTCTTCGGTCAGATGCCCCATTACCTTATATGAATAAGGAAGAGGTATCTGTGCCGGATATGTTTCCATTATTCTGCCGTCAGTCTCCATTATGATCTGATCTCCGACTTCGCAGGTGATCTCATTACCGAAGACATCCTTGGTCGGCATAAACGCAATGCTGTTCGGGTCAGAAGAGTAGTTGTCCCAGCCGTAAGTGCAGTATTTGATTCCTGCATTGTCCAGAACTACATTTATAAACAGCATTTCCGATTTGTATATGGATACAATCTTTCCATTCTCGACATAAGCGACCATATATATTGTTTCACCCTCGAGATCGATCGGCCAGAGCCTCTCATTATTAGCGATCTTCGGTTCACCCCAGCTTTTTATAAGGGTTTGCTCATCGACTGTCTTTGCGAAGTCGCTAAGTTCTTCCTGAGAGTATCTGGAAACGGTTTCAGCATCTGGAATGCGCTTGCCGCATGCGCTCACAGATAATATGATGGCAAATACCAGAACAAGTGATATTGTTTTTACGATTCTATTCATTGTCACACCTCCCACTACAAAGGTATCTACCTTATATACTACTGAAATGCTCTTTTTGTTGCATCACCCAAGATATTTCCTGTGTGAACTCTTGACAGTTGAGTCCTTGATCACGGTATACAGTAGGGTGGTCGATATGTTGGAATGACCCAGCATGAGCTGAACTTGCTCTAGCGGCATACCCTTTTCAAGAGCCGTACTTGCACATGATCTTCTAAATCTATGCGGATGACACTTATTGACGTTAGTTCTTACGCCCAGACGCCTCATCATGATCTCCATACCGCCTTCGGTTACGCGAGTCGCAGGCTTCCTGATAGAAACAAATAACGCAGGGTTATCATCATCTCTGGATGCCAGATATTCCTTAAGATGGAGCTTTGTCCTCGCATCGAAATAGGTTGTGCGTTCCTTGTCGCCTTTACCGAGAACGATACATTCGCGCTCATCGAAGTTGATATCATTGCGGTTTAACTTTACCATCTCGCCGATTCTCATACCGGTCGAGAAAAGGAATTCTAGGATCGTCAGGTCTCTTAAATACTTACAACCATCTCTTAAGCGTTCAAAGTCCTCGTCAGAATATGGTTCCTTGACCTTTTTGGTGATCTTTATCTTGTGAATCCTGCGAAGCGGGCTTTCAAAGATATAATCTTCATCCTCAAGCCAGTGAAATAGACTCGAAAGATTACGTCTTATACCATCGACAGTCGCTTTGCTGACATTGTGTTCCGTCTGATACCACGACAGGTAATCACGTATGTCAGCCGTTGTCAGCAGGCAAATATTCTTATTAATCTGCTCCAACATCTTTTCGATGGTGAAGCGGTAGAGGTCCAGCGTCTTTTGCGATCTGCCTTCCAGACGCTTTGACGACAGGAATATCTCAAGTATCTCTTCTGATGACTTAAGATCTGCATCCAATCTGGCCTCTGTCAGGATCTCATCTAGGATTGCATTGAGTCTGACCATTTGTGTGTTATCTATGACCTTCGACATCTTGTGAAGGATCACGTTTGCTTCTTCCTGTTTCATATTATTTACTCCTGTTGGTCTGTTTTGGCTTTCGCCATGTAAACGGGAAGAACCCGGAGTTGGTCCTTCCCACACGCGGGTATCAAGCTCTTACAGAGTTCCTGCGTGCTTCTCTTTGACGTCTGATACGTCTTTCTTTTTCCTGTTCAATGAGGTCGATCATGCTGATATGCTTTAAGGCAAGGCATCTGGCGACCATATCGATCGCCTCAGCACCGAATGCCATAACATACTGCATGTCCATTTCACGCTCATTGAAGTCTCTAAGGAACATAGGATCGAAGAGGACATCCTTGATATTCTCTTCCGGCGTGCCGTTAACAGAACTGCATCTGCCACTTACTACACCTGTGACCCGGTCATCCTCCCAGAGGATCTTTCTCATGTGCTCGAGGTCCAAAAGTTCACCGGCGCTGCAGTCCGACAAAACCTTTCTGCAGTTATCGGTAGTTTCTTCGATATACTGCTCGTAGGTCATCTTGCGCCGCCTTTCCTGTTCTGGGTCTTAGCTGCATGCTTAAGACCGGTTTCGAGAACTTTGGTCTTGGCATCGTAGTGATAGCACTGACCGGAGAGGATATCTCTGGGCTCAAGTACTGTCTCGTTGACATCCTTGATCATGCGGTTGAGATCCTTAGCCTTAGGAGTACCATCATCCTTGATAAGGATGAACTCGTGTACAGAGGACGGGATCATATAGAAGCTGCCGCCCAATGTCTCAGCAGCCTTCTCCGCAAACTCGGGATAAGCCACGATGGATGCGCCCTGGAAACCGCTCTTGTTGGTAGCGATATAGGTCACGATACCTGCATCCTCAGGTGTAGGAAGATCCTCAGACGCGATGAGGTGCTTGATCATGTCTCCAAGAGGTGTGAACACGATAGGTTCATTCTCGAGAGAGTTCTTCTCAGCATCCGCGAAGAGCTGCTTTTCATCGATACCGTACATCTCCATAAGAGGCTTGGATACGACTACGCAGGATCTGCCGTGATCATCAGAGAAGTTCACGAGCTGGACGTTAACGACAAGCGCCATGTCCTCGATCATCTTATGCGGTGTCTCGCCAAGGATAGGAGAGTTACCGGGAATGAGCCTCAGGAACGTGTGATCCTTGACCTGCTCATAATCGCCGATGAAGTTCTTAACCTCGTCTCCCTTGTTCTTGACGACAGAGATGTTTGCCTCAATGGTGTTCACGAGCTTAAAGACAGCGTCATCCATTGTCTCATCATCCTGTACGGATCTGTAGACATCGTCGACCCTGATAGCCATAGACATCTTGGATTCACCGACAGATACGATAAGTCTGTTCGTAACGCCGTCCGGTGAGTTCATCGTGTCATACCTGAGGTTGAGGTCTTCGAGTCCTCTGTCTTCGATCTCGTCCTTTACGAGATCCATCAGCTTGATCTTGAAATCTTCAAAGTTCATGTTTTTTACCTTCCTTTCTTACACATCGAGCTTTGTCTTCTCAAGCTCTTTCCTTAATCCGGTGATGCCGGTGCCGCCCTTAGCTTTGTTCTCTTTGGCGAACAAAGCCCTTCCTTCTTTTCCGCTTAATGAGCACGAATAAGCGAAGATTCGTACGACGTTATCGTCGTTATCTTCGAACCATTCAGGCTTAAGCATTGTGTTTTCATCTGAAACCATGTCAGATACCTCCTTGAAAAATATTTGCCCGTGAGGGCATGTAAAAACCTGCATCTCCGCATCACTGGAAAGCAGGTTCTTTGAATAAGCGTTATCCGACCTTTACGGTAATAAGCACATTCTCTTCGGTGATCTTCGTCACAGAGTGCATCTGTATAGCTGCAACAGCGAGTCCTGTTCTCGCACTGTTAACTTCGCCGACGAAGTTATCCAGACGCTTAACGGTCTTTCTTGCTTCCTTGGGATCCTTGGCGATCCAATATCCCGTATCGTCGCTGCAGATAGGTTCTCCTGATTTACGCAGGTTATTTACATATGTGCGCACTGTTCTCGGGCAGATTCCAAAGCGCTTCTCAAGCTTTTTGCTATGGACTGCTTTGTCGTGACCGACGTGCTTTGCCTTAAGGTAGTCGCAGAGTTTCTGTTCTTTAGTCATGGTGATTTCTCCTTTGTCAGTTGTCAGGCACGCAGATCACGATGAATTCCGTGTTCTTTGACCTGTAGATGTTTTTGTTAAATGGGTCTTGGCCGTAGCCGCATGTCGCGATACAAAGATGCTCGGAGTCAAAAAGATCCGCACTTAAGTACGGATCGATCGCTGCATCTTTGACGTAGACTGTGTCTGATATCGTGTACCGGTGTCTGATACCGTCAGTAGTGGTAACGATGACTTCTTCGCCGATATGTTCTTCAAGCATCTGAAGCTGCCAGAAGATCGTCTTGCTCTGTCTCATCCTGTGCCCGAAGATAGTGCAGTTTGCATCCTCTCCGATATTGCAGGTCTGAGGAAATCTCCCGGCACCGAAGCGCAGGGCAGTAGCAGAGCAGGAATCCCAGATAGGTTCCTTTACGTTTATACACGGAATCTCGATGATACCGAGAAGTGTTAATGTCTCATGCTCGGAAGAAAGATCCCCCATCTCGCGCAAGAGCTCGGCAAGAGAAACATCGTCTTCTCCCGCCTCACCGTCGACTGCAAGGAAGTCTGATATGGGGACTTCGAAAGTGACTTCGCCGCCACCATCGTTAATGACGGTCTCGATCTTTTTAATGGCGTCCTTTGATACATCCTTGCGCATGTGGTTCTTTATCGCATTGATGCTCCAAAAGGCAATACCAAAAAGGAAGAGCATTACCAGTATCGTGTTACCGATTATCTTGAGTGTTTTGCCGTTTTTCATGGTTCCTCCTTGAGAAAAGAAAAGTCCCCGTGAGTTTTTTATTCCCACGGGGACCGGTTTCAAGCCTTTAGCAGGCAAGCTTCTTTTTACGTCTGATTACGATCGAAGCGATGACCGTAGCAACAGCAAGCAGTGCTCCGCCGATCTTTGTATAGGTCGGCAGGATCTCACCGGTTGAAGGTCTGAAGTGGATGATGACAGTCTGTCCTTCATCGTTCAGATCCTCATGGGAACCGATAAGGATACCGGTCTCGACGTCATACACCTTCTCAAAGACAACGATCTTGTCGCCTTCGGAAAGACCTTCAGAGGAGAAAGTGATATTTACATCAACAGTTCCTTCAGAGGTCTCAGGTATGAACTCGATCATAGCGATAATGGGGTTGCCGTTAGCCATGAGCTGAGTGCCGTCTGCCTTATAAAGGGTAGCTTCAGCACGGTATGTTCTTCCGGGCTCAAGTCCTTCATAGGCGATGGTATCTGTTATCGTGATGTTCCTTACTTCAGTAGAGGCAAGGAAGATCTCCTTCTTGCCATCGATCGTTGCTGTTGTTCCCAGCTTGGGAACGTAAACAGTCTGCTCGACATCGGAAAGATCATAGTGGATACCGCAGTATCTGTCAGATCCTTCAGGCTTAACTTTCTCGCCTGCAACGAGTGTCTTACCCGCTACAGTAGTCATAACCAGAGTGAACGGAACTTCGACTGTACCATCGGATGTCTCAGGCACGAACTTGACGGAGTTGGTGATAGGGTTGCCACTAGCGTCCTTGATCACTTCACCCGTTGCCTTGTCGTAGAGAGTTCCTTCCATCACATAAGTCTTACCAACGATAAGACCCTTATACTCAACAGTATCAACGAGTGTTATCGTCTCCTGAAGGGCTACGATGTGTGTCTTTGTTACTGTATCTGTGAGGGTTGTCTTTACGATAGGATTGAAGTTCAGGAAGTCGCCGTGAACACCGGTGATAACATCCCAATCGAAGTTATCGACTGTGACGTTAACGTTCTTAACGGTGATCTCGAAAGAGTACACATTAGGATCTTCGATATAGTACTCGGGAGCCTTTGTCTCCTTGATATAGTACGTACCGATATTAAGACCCTTGAAGTAGTATCTTTCATTTGCAGCATCTTCCTTAAGAGTACCGATCACCTTAGTGCAGTCCTCATCAGCATAGATGACGAACTCGGCACCTGAGAGGAACTCACCCTTGTTGTTGACCTTGTGGACGAAGACGGAACCGGTCTGGTTGCGGAAGGTGAATTCCTTAACACCGACCTTGAAATCCTTAGCTGTCGTGTCCTTGCGGTCAATGGAGAATGCTTCATAAGTATTCTCAGTTGTGAAAGTGCCGTCAGGGTTAACGAAGAAGTATCCGACCGGTGCATTTACCTCAACGATAAAGTACCTGTTACCGAAATCCTCGCTGCCATCGTTGAAGTGGAGACTGCCGTTTGACTCATAAACACCCTTGGATGTCTCGGTCATGACGCATTCTGTGAGCTCGCCATCATCAATGATGTTGTCCTTATTCTTATCGATCCAGACCTGAGCGATCTTGTCGTCATTATCCCAAACACCGTTGTCATTGGAGTCAACGTATACGGCAAACTCAGCACCGGAGAGGGGCTCATTTGTCTCATTGTCGACCTTTGTGACCTTAACGGGCTCAGTATAAGGAGTATTGGCAGGGTGGGCCTCAAAGTTGATAGCATCTGATACTTCAAATGCGATATCAGGAGCTGTTAAGTAGTATCCGTTGACTGTAGCAGTCTCCCTGAGGATATACTTGCCTGCAGAGATGTTTTCGAATACGACAGTTCCGTCATCGTCAACGTCGATCCTTACCTCATAAGCCTGGGGCTCATCGCTATCTAAGACACCATTACCATTCGTATCCTTATAAAGGTTGAACGTGAGATGGATATTCTCAGGATGAGCGCCAGCAACAGCAATAACTGTCTTTGTCCAAGCGTCATACTTCTTAACGAAGACATCGATAGCGATCCTGTTATAAACGAGAACGCCAGGGATATCGACACCGAACAGTGCAACATTGTCACGGATGACGGGAGTTGCATTAGTGCCGTTATCTGATGTTGCATGGACAAGCTTGCCGTCAGCTGTATTGGAATCAGTGTTGACCCATTCAGCAGCCCACTCGGAAGCATTGATCTCAACGATCTCATACCATCCCTCAGGGATCTTATCAAGCTTTACCATACCGGAACCCTTGGAAGTGTGAACAGTCACGATATCAAGGAGATACTCATCAGTAAATACGCCAATGTTCTGAGCTTCAGCTTCATTGCCTCTGTAGTAGATAGCGAACGTGAAGTCTCTGTCGATCGTAGCAGCCTGCTCGACCTTACGGATCTCAAGTGAAGCCTCGATCCTTGTGTTTGTGATGTTCTGAGAGTTAACTGTTGTAGCGTTGTTGGAAGCATGGAATGACTTCTCGTAATAACGAGGCTTTTCATCCTTGCCCACAACAGCAGTGAATCCGTCAGGTACCATATAGGTATAAGGGACGTTGTTTCTGCCGTTAGCGTAGTAGGTTACGGGAACATATTCTCTGACAACATAGTTGCCTTCGGGGAGTTTCAATGTCTGGAGACCATTACGCATCTCGGATACACCGTTATACTCCCAAGTGAAGTTATATGTTCCTTTGCCCTTAGAGGTTGTGCATGTTCCGGTTGCCACAAGAACATAATCACCATCGTCTGTCACGTAGAAGAGATCAGCAGTTATTGTGGAAACATCGCCTGCAACAGTAACTGTCTTGGTCATGTTGAACCACTGAACGTGCTCATCGTTTGTGATAGCACCGAAGGAGAAGGTCTTGCCGTCTTCCTTAAGAGTGAAGTTCTTGTAGTATCTGGTGACATAAGTCATTTGATCCAGAGTCCAACCGGAGTTGTTTGTTGAGATGATCTCAAGCATCTCGCCATCGAGAGACTCAAGGTATTCTCTGTCCCAGACTTCCTCAATACGGTAGTTTCCGAGAGGAAGATGTCTGATCTCATTGATACCAACACGGCAATCACTTACGCCATAACCATAAGTTGCAGCCTTTGTCCACTCGATGTTGCCGTTGGAATCGACTGTGCCTGTTGCCATGAGGATGTTCTTGCCTGTGTTATACAGATAGAATGTGACCTTTGTTCTGTCGAACGTATCGCCGTCAGGAATAGCCTTGCTGATAGTGATATCACCATACTCAACGTTATTCTTCATGGTATCCACGAAGGTATCGTTATCGTTAAGAGTGATCTTCTTGAAGAAGTAGGAACCATCAGCGCTTCTTGTCCAACCGGAAGGTGTGGTATAGGAGTACTCGATAGGAGTATCGCCGTAAGTTGTTTTAGGGATATACTCCCTGACCTCATAGGAGATCTTCACCTTGCCCTTGTTATAAACGGCAAGCTCGAGCTCGTAAGTAGTTGTTCCTGTGAGCTTCTTCTCGGGGTCATTTGCTGAATAGAGATCAGCGAGCTTATATGTCCAAAGGACTCTGCCGTCCTTCTGGGATACACCCGTAGCAATGAGAGTGTTATCAGTCGTGTCACGGAGCTCGAAGGTATAAAGACCTGTGATGTCCTTTACGATCTCGTTGTCATCCATATTCTTGGTGAGCGAGTAGTATCCGTTTACTGTCGTCTCATTGAGCGTGATCTTCAGCATATCGTAGTTCGGATCAGTCTTATCCAGAGTATGTGAGAAGTAGTTACAGCCGTTGGCTGAAGTTCCTTCGATACCATACTTTCTGGTAGCTTTTCCATTTGAACCCTGATAGATGCGCACACGAAAGATCTGATCGTTAAGCGCGAATCCTTCAGGAGCTCCAACCTCGTAGATGCGGTATGTGCCGAGAGGCAACTTCAGTCCGCCATCAACGATATCCGCATCATAAAGATCCTTGAAATAGGTCTTGTCAGAACCGCCTGTTGCGGTAAGTCCTGCAAGGAACTCAAGATCGACCTGCTGCGATGTTCCGCCCAAGTTGAACTCGAATACGGTTGTAGGAGTGAGTCCTGATACAGAAGAATCGAATGTTATCTTCTGACCATAGAACTCCAGCCTGAACTTGGCATTCTTGAAGTCCGCTGTTGTGTGCTGACCTTCTGTGGAGATCTTATCAAGATAAAACACAAAAGGGTCTGCTACGGGCTTGTCAGTCATTGGGATCGTGAACACATTGTTCCTAACGCTTATCTTGCGTGAAACATTGGTCGTAAGATCCGTTACCGTGATATCCGCTGTAGCACTGCTGCCTGTCTCGATCTTATAGATGTGAGTATCGGCAGTAAAACCATCACCAGCTGCTGTTTCCTTAAGGAAGTATGTGCTGTTGGCCTTGATCTTGTACTTAGTGGATGTTGTTCCACTTGCATTAACAGTGAATGTTGCAAGTGAACCGCTTACTCCCTCGTTCTCTGAATAAGAACTATAGAGGGTATAAGTTGTACCATTAAGGTTGTAGCAGGAATTGCCGTCTGTAAGAACGGAATATCCGTTAGCCACACCCTTTGTGATTGTTATATCAGCATCTTCAACGAAATCCTCGATGTGAAGAACGAGGATACGGTTAAAGCCTGTGCTATTCTCGTTTACGCTGACGTCAGATCTGTTGGACTTGCCAGCAGTATAGGCGGAACCTCTGGCCTGCCAGAAAGCAGTACCGCTACCATCGTAGATAGCTGCGTGATGCCAATAACCGTCGCTTGTTTTACCGAAGAAGACCAAATCACCCTTCTTAACACCAAGGTCGCTAAGGGAATAGTTATCGGGATTGACACCAGCAGAACTAGGGCCGCCGATACCGTTGAGTGAGAGCCATGATGTGCAGCCTGTAGCACCTGTAGTTGTATAGAGCTTCCAGGCATTGCCGCCGGCACAACTTCCGTTGAAGTAGACCTTACCACCGGACTCGTGAACATTACTGATAAGTCCGAGAGCTGATGCGAAAGCGACATGAGTATATGTGATACAGTCGACCTTTTCACCAACTGAGCCGTTACCACCGCTTTGTGCGTACTTGGCACCAGTCATGGCACTACATGCTGAGATGACTGCATTTCTGAAGTCATTGGAGTTAGTGTAGCCGGCATTTACCATCTGCTCCTTAGTCACGAAGACATATACGCCTGCCTGCTTCTTTTTGAAGTTGATCTCAGCCAGATCAGTGTCGGGTTCAACAGGATCAGTAGGATCGTCAGCATCAAGCTCATAACCTGTAGCTACGTCCCAGATATTTCCGGCGATATACTTACCGGCAAAGAGAGCACTTGCTTCAGAAGTTGAAGTTGCAGGAACGTAGTAATCAACACTTTCACCGAAGTTAGAAGTTGAATACTTGTATCCATCTTCAGTTATGGCACCGACAGTAATTACGCCTGTAACAGCTGCAGGAAGGTACATGGAAGCATCCATGTTATTGTTTCCTGCTGAAGCGATAACAGTGATACCGCTCATAATGGCATCGGTGATGAGTTCCTCGAAGGCATCGTAATCGCCGTTATTTCTTACGGACAATGCCATCAGGATAATATCGACATCCATACTCTGAGCCATTGCTATTGCTGCGCAGATATCTGAAACATTACCGGTACCATCAGCGCCGATTGCCTTGATCGAGATGATATACGCATCATCGGTCTCGGAAAGGATATAGTTAGCCATATCAGTGCCGTGTCCGTTCTTGTCGGTAACATCGTCGCCGATTACCGAATACTGCTCGTTTGCAACGTTAGATCCCGTATCGATAACGGCGATCTTAGTTGTAGCATCCGGATTGATCTCCGCGAACTTGATAAGAGCAAGAGTATCGGAGCAAAGCTTTACTGCGCCATCTTCGGCATATGTGATATCGTTTGCTTCAAAGAACGATACTGCGTTGCTATAAGATGTCATGTCGTCAAATGAGATAACATAGGTGCCGTCAAAATAAACACCTGTTGCATTCTCGATATCGTCCCTGATATCAGATGTTGTCTGAACGATGAGACGGTTTTTTGTTGACAAACAAGATACGATATCGCCGAAATCTTCGATATCGGCAGCATCTGCGATAGCGACTGTGGTTTCATCTTCCGTTGTCTCGGAATGAGCTGTATCATCAGTTGCCTCAGCTGTTTCAGAAGATTCTGTAGGTTCAACTGATGTCTCTTCAGTTTCAGAAGGTTCTGTCTCTGAAGTTTCAGTCGTCTCGGAAGTCTCTGTTGTTTCCGGAGGAGCTTCCGTTTCTTCAGTGGCAGATGTTTCTGAAGGTTCAGTCTCTTCCGAAGCCTGCTCGGTCTCCTCAATGACGACCGTTGTTTCAGGTGTATCAGGGAGTTCATCAGCCAATACCGCAATCGAGGGGAACATCCCCTGCATCGCAATAAATGCTGCGAGCATTCCGGCAGAGATCTTACTTGCGATTTTCTTCTGCATTTTGTTTTTTCCTCCTTAAAGATTTTGTTTTGTGTTTCGACTTTTGAATTGCGGGCAAAAGAAAAGAGCCTCATTTCTGAAGCTCTTCTCAATGCTCGATAGTTAGGTTGTTGTTACGAGAAATTCCTGCAGGATCCCTCGACTACCTCAGAAGTATACCCACCGTAATCGGGATAGGTAGCTGCGATAGTATCCCATACCATCTGTTCACCGTCTTTAGTAGTGACCCAATCTCCGGATGAATTCCTTTTACAGGGAACGCCATAAACAAAGCCGTGATAACAGTTATCGTCTCCTGCCCAATACTCAACATCCGCAATACAATTGGTGTACTGAGGATCGTATTCAGGCTTGATTGTCGGTTTAGGTGTTGGAGTTGCTGTAGGAACCGGTGTCGGAGTAGGCTCCGGTGTTGGTGTAGCCGTCGGTTCCGGTGTAGGAGTAGCAGTTGGCTTAGGTGTAGCAGTAGGAGCAGGAGTCGGTGTTGCCGATCCTTGCGAGCTGCCTGAATTCGATGTGTTACCATTCGAATTACTTGATGCGCCGGAACTACGTGTTGTCTGACTTGTCTGTTGTGTTGAACTTGCAACCTCGTTGTTCCTTGTAGTTTCAGCTATAACTTCCTGATTACTCTCGCTTGCCTGGCTAAAAGAAGGTGTTGCCTCATCACTTGGATCAAGCACTGATGTTTCACTTGAAGTATCAGTTACTACCTCAGTTTCTTCTTGATCTGCTTGGCTAAAAGAAAGAGCTTCAGCATTGCTGCAACCTCGACAACCGGTCAATCCCATGACTATTGCATAGATAAGAGCGATCAACGCTAACTTGATTCCCATACTGATTATCAGCTTAACTAACTGTTTCATCGGAGAGATCCCCCTTTCGAATTGCTTGGCTAAAAAGAAAAGAAGAACAAAAGCTTTATGCTGCAATTCCGTCAATTCCATATCCTCTTGCCTGAATGTTAAAACACTCAAAAACAAAAGGGAAATGTGCGATTCCTCAGAGCATCTATCTTGTTACTCTAAGTTTACTGCTTACTCCAGTTAACTTTAAGCACTTCTCTTTTAGTTAGCTTGAATTATTAATTGAAAGGGTTAGTTAGGGGTATGGGGGAAGGAAGGGGAACGCTAATTGACACGCACGAGCGTTATTATTAATTAGGTTCCCCCGCGCATTAGATCATCTCGCGCCTTGAGTTTTAGGTTTGAGCTTGTAGGCCTCGACCATCGACTTCAAGGTCTTGTTGTCAACGGTCCTTTCCTCTTTCTCCCATGTGCCGTCTTCTGTAGAAGGCTTCACGGATCTTGAAAGAGTAGTGGAACCGTCAGCAGGGATCTTCGCCCAGAGTGTCTTGCTGCCGTAGTGATCACTGTGGACCATCTTTACGGGAAGCACGAACTCTTCCCAAGCACTCTTATCCTCGGGATCAGCGTTAGGGATCTTGATGGCAACCATGTCCTTGCCGTTCTTCGAAGTGAAGGGTCTGGCAAGCTTACGCGAGAACTTGATCGTAACCATCTCGACGGGCTGCTGCTCTGTTTCCTGAACTGCTGTGTTGTTGATTTCCTGATTTTCCATGTTGTTTACCTTACCTTTCCTGGATTGTTTTTGTTTTGTGTGGGTACTTTTGTGCGGTATTTCTGATAGAACTCCAGAGCCTGCAAGATATAGTCTCTGGTATCGTCATACGACACGTTTTCCGGAATATACTTCCGGAGCTGACCATAAGGAATGTGGATCTTTTCCTTCTGGTTCGGCTTTTCTTCCTGCATGATCGTCTCGATCACGGCGTCGTTAAGACGGCCTTCTTCCGAGAACTTTCGCATCCTGATGGCCTGAGCATGCGATGGAGTGCAATCGCAGTCTAGGATCTGCTCGTACAAAATCTTCTGTTCATTCTGCGATAGATAAGAGAGTTCAACGGCAGGTCTTAATGCGATCTTTCCATCATCGACAAGGTCTAAGAGGTCCGGGATAAGCTCTGTGAGTCGGATATAGCGTCTGACCTGAGTCGCACTATCTCCTACGCTTTCACCGATATACTCTGCGGTTTCTCCTAACTTCCCACCCAGTGGGTTGGAAGTTAAGTCTGTTCTCTTGCCTTGTCGTTTAAGAGCCTCAAGACGCATCTTGTAGGAAAATGCCTTCTCGCTGGGTAGGATTGTTGACCTCTGCAGGTTTGACTCGACCATGAGGATTATCGCCTCGTCACGGCTCATTTCTCGGACATCTGCCTTTACATTAGAAAGGCCTGCAATCTCGCAGGCCTTCTTGCGTCTATGTCCGGAAACTACCTCGTAGCGTCCATCCTCTTTTGGTCTTAAGGTGATGGGGGTTATAAGCCCTCGTTCCTTTACGCTCTCCACGAGCTGATCCATGTCTTCGTCCATCCTCACCTTGAACGGGTGGTCCGGGAAGTCATCGATAAGCTCTAACGGGATGTCGTAGATCTTGGGCAGTCTGCCTTCTCTGATTTCCTTGTCATCCTTGAAGAGCTCATCGTATGCCGAAAGACCGAGGTCTAACTTGGGCTTTTCTCTCAAGACCGATCACCTCCTTCGTCAGGAGTGCATAAGCCTCAGCGACTTTGCCGCCGGGATCGTGCACGAAGATGCTCTCGCCAACGTTAGGGCACTCGGTCGCTCTCACGGATCTGGGTATTTCTATATTAAATACATTAATATTAATACCCATTGCATCTCGAAGAGCGGCTGTGA
>Ga0129306_1000535_pt1 | contig 58963 bp, 44 predicted proteins | sample P827metagenome_FD_94438 | JGI IMG/M metagenome (GOLD analysis project Ga0129306, IMG submission 94438) | Capybara group fecal microbial communities from Wisconsin, USA - P827 metagenome | ecosystem: Host-associated > Mammals > Digestive system > Large intestine > Fecal | place: USA: Wisconsin... | reverse complement strand
CTTAACTCTTAACTCATAATTCTAAACTAGTCCAAGTTCATAACTAAAAAAATTAGTATAATTCGTAAAATTAGTAGTTAAAAAAAGAAGTCCAAGTGCAAGTCATTTTTTCTTAACTCTTAATTCTTAACTAGTCCAAGTTCTTAGCTAAATATAATTAGTATAATTCGTAAAATTCGTAGTTGAAAAAAGAAGTCCGAGTGCAACACTATTTTTCTTAACTCTTAATTCTTAACTCTTAACCATTAAAAGAAGTCCATCAATTTCTAACCCGAAATTTGCTGTTCAGTTTGGCCGACTCGCCGAATATCGTGCCGTTGGGCTGCTGAGCCGAGAAGGAATATTTCTCCTTGAACGTCACGCTATACTCTCCCTCCTCCAACGGAGCGGAGAACGACCATACGGGTTCACGTCCCACGGGTGCGACCACCGTCTTCACCTCCGAGCGGAGCGGTTCTGTGCCCCCTCCATGCAACGTCCACGTCTGTGTGGCACGAGTGATGTACGCCCCGTCGCTCTGGATGGCGATGCCCACGTACACTTTCTGTCCAGGGCTGAACGAATGGACGGGCCGTATCTCGCCCTTCCAGTCGATGCTGTCAGCCGAGAAGAACAACCTCTCGTAAACCGGATATTCCGAGAATATCTCCTTTTCGCATGCCGTGAACGACGCAGCCAGAGCCATCAGCCCCACCGCAGCCATAACAAACAGGTATGAACACTTTTTCATGGTTCAACGAATTATACATTATTAAATAGGGTGCAAAGATAGTGCAAGGCGAGAGAAAATGCAAATTTATTTGCAATTTTCCGAGCCGAAGCCTATATAAAAGCCCCTCTCTCCCCCACCCTCCCTTATCACCCTACAATGATCAAACTCCACTTTTGTATAGTTTTTTCAAAAAAAAGGCCAACACCTACCTAAACCATTGCAACGAATTATCATTTAACGTGTTAGGCCAGGTAGGTGTTTGCTAAACACCTACCTAACACCTACCTAACACCTACCTAACACCTACCTGGCTCCTAACTCATCAGATGCCTTGTTTGCTCTTAGGGCAGGTGTAAAGGCAGGTTTTAGGGCTGGAGTAAGGATGAAAGAAGGAAAAGCATAAAATAATTACGCAAGGTGTTAGGGCAAGTGTTCGAGTAGCTGTAAAGGCAGTTGCAAGGAAAAGGGTTGTCCTTAGGTAGGTCTTAGGTAGGTGTTAGGTAGGTGTTAGGTAGGTGTTCGACAAACACCTACCTAAGATAACACGCTCTACAATAGTTAGTTATAAGGATTTAGGTAGGTGTTGGCATTTTTTTTGAAAATTCCCTGTTAAACCGGAATAGAAAAGGAGACGTGGGCAGTCTTTAACGTCCTGCTGCCAGCGTTTGATTCTATTTCGCCAGCGTTTGATTCTATTTCGCCAACGTTTGATTCTATTTCGCCAACGTTTGATTCTATTTCGCCAACGTTTGATTCTATTCCGCCAGCGTTTGATTCTATTCCGCCAGCGTTTGATTCTATTTCGCCAACGTTTGATTCTAAGACACTCCATATTCAAGCCTGCGGGTGACATTTTCTCTCTCGTCTACTTGATTTCCCGCAAAAATCTTGCAGATCTCAAGATTTTTTCTGAACTTTGCAACGAAGTTGCGCATATCTACGATAATAGTGCTTAGTTGAATTGACACCACTAAGGCACGAAAAAATCAATGAGATGTACAACCTTTTAAACATAAATAAATTGCACATTAGATTCAACCAACAGGCTTAATACCTATTTAATAATGGAAACTTGGATTATTATTCTCATCGCAACAATCGTGGGGGCTGTCATAAGCTTTCTCTCAACCCTACTTGTCATGCAGAAGCGTCAGAAAAAACTATCTTCAAAAGTTGATGTTCTCAACATGCAGTTAGAAACCAGCAAAGCCTCAGCTGAAGCTGAAAAAGAACAATGGCAAAGACTGTTAGACGAGACTAAAGAGAATGCCGAAAAGACAATTCAGGATATCAAAGCCGAATCTCAATGCAGGATTGAAAAGGAAGAGGAGGATGCCAAAGAACGAATTACAGAAGTCAAAAAGGAGTGGGCAGAAAGATTAGAATCCTATAAAACCGAAGCCGAAAACCGCCTTACGAACGCCTTGGCTGAGAAGGAAAAAGACTACAATGAGAAGCTGGCTGAGAAGGAGAAGGACTATAACGAAAAACTGGCTGACAAGGAAAGGTATTCCGAAGAACTAAGGCAAGAACAAGAAACAAGGCACAAGCAGGCCCTGGAGAGCCAAAAAGACAGTTTTAAACAGGCTATGTCAGACCTTTCTGCCAAAATGAAGGAAACGACAGACGGACTGCTGAAACAACGCCAGGAGGAATTTGCATCCATAAGCAGTTCAAGCATCGGGCAGATTGTGAACCCGCTGAAAGAAACCATTGACAAAATGAAGAAAGCAATGGATGACGGAGTCTTGAAGCAGACAGAATTGGGAGGAGAGTTAAAGACCTATGTTGACACCATCAGAAAACAGAGCGAAGCAACAAGGGAAAGTGCAAAAGAACTTACAAATGCGTTCAAATACGGTTCGAAGGTTCAAGGCGATTGGGGCGAGATGGTGCTTGAACGGCTTCTGGCCGACCAAGGGCTGACAGAGGGTGTGGACTTTGAAGTTCAGAGTTGTGTTCAAGACGAAAACGGCAAGACGTATCGTCCCGACGTCATCCTGCATTTCAACGACGACCGTGATATCATCATCGACTCAAAGGTTTCCCTGACAGCCTTCATGAACTTCGTGAATGCAGAAAATGAAGATGATAGAAGCAAATACCTCAAAGATCACATCAAAAGCATTAAAAGCCACGTAACAGAATTATCGAAAAAAGATTATTCAAGCTACATCAAACCCCCAAAAGTCAAGACCGACTTCGTAATCATGTTCGTGCCCCATTCAGGAGCTCTTTGGACAGCAATCAACAACGAGCCGGGCCTCTGGAGGGATGCAATGGAGCAGAACGTATTCATTGCTGACGAACAGACTTTGTATGCTGCCCTGCGAACTATCAAGCTGACATGGATACAGGTCAAGCAGGCACAAAACCAAGAGAAGGTTTTTAAATTGGCAGACGAGATGATAAACCGAGTGGAATCGTTCTTGGAATCCTACGAGGCAATAGGAAAGAGCCTCCAATCGGCACAGGATGCCTTTGAGAAGGGCCAAAAGAAATTAGCCCCTGACGGACATAGCATCAGAACCACATGCCAACAGCTCATAGATTTAGGCGCAAAAGCAAAGAAGAAAAACAGCAAAGGTAAAAAAGAGCCTTATCCGTCCATTAGCAAAAGCGATTCACCAGCCTTAGGCTCTGCCGGTATCATCGATGCCGAGAGCGAAGAGATAACTGATGTTACAGAGTGAAACTACAGAGGATGAATGCCGCATCGTCCTTGCCCAAACGGAGGCAAACCGTGGAAAGAAAAAAGGGGGAAAACGACGGGCGACAAGAGTTTTTTTCCTGGCAGCGATTGTTTCGATATGTTTTAAATTAATAAATTAAACAAAAACGACCGAGAAATTGCAAATCCATTAAACAATATATACCTTTGCCGCAAGTATAAGAACTTTAAACGCTAAACCGAATGGTTTATCATGAATAGTCGATTAGTTATTTATAAGGCGTCGGCAGGGTCGGGAAAGACGTTTACGCTGGCGGCGAACTACATCAGCCATCTGCTGGTGAACACCGAGGCGTACCGCCATCTGCTGGCCGTGACGTTTACCAACAAGGCCACGGGCGAGATGAAGGAGCGCATCCTGAGTCAGCTGTATGGCATCAGCCGAAAGCTGGAGGAGTCTGACAGCTATCTCGACAAGGCCCAGGAGTTGCTGCGCGAGGCGGGCTACACGGAGGACATCCACCACCAGCCGCTGACCGAGGAGAGGCTGCGCGACAACGCGGGGAAGGCGCTGACGTCCATCCTGCACAACTACTCGTTCTTCCGCATCGAAACCATCGACACGTTTATGCTCGGCATACTGCGCGGTCTGGCCAAGGAGCTGGAGCTGGGACAGGGCATGGAGATTGAGCTGGACACGAACCGCGTAGACAGAGAGGGCGTTCACGACTTCATCGAACAGCTGCAGCTCGATTCGAAGGAGATGAAGGCCGTCATCGACTATATCCAGGATGCCATCGACAATGAACGCCATTGGAACGTAACGAACGACCTGACTCGTTTTGCAGGTAATCTTCATAAAGAGGCATTCATGCGCCACGCCGACGAGCTGGACGACCGGTTAAAGGAGTGTCCTGATACATTTATCCGCCTAAGGAGGTCCTTAAACGAAAGAAAGGCACGTGCCGAGCGCGACATCATGGCGGTAGCAGACAGATTCTTTGACTTCTGCCATAGCATAGATGCGACAATAGAAGATTTCAACGGAATTAAGAATAGTCCCTACAGCACCTTCCAGAAAATCAAAGACGGCGAAAAGCTAACATTCAAGGACATCACGGACAGCAAAAAGAAGTATGCCACAGGCGAGAAACCGTGGGGCAACAACCGGTCACGTAAGCGCCAGACGATAGACGAGCATGGTGACATGCTCGCTGATTTGCTACGTACCTTGATGACAATGCTCAAGGAAGAGAACACCGCCCAACTTGTCCTGAATAACCTCTACCAGCTGCAGCTCGTCAGCGGCATCGACGACCGGATCAAAGAGAGGCTCCGAAGGGAGAACCGCTTCCTGCTGGCTGACACGTGCCAGATGCTGAGGGACATGGCTTCGGGAACGGGCGACACAGCCTTCATCTACGAAAAGACGGGCACAGAGATCGACCATATCTTCATCGACGAATTCCAGGACACCAGCGGGATGCAATGGGCGAACTTCCGCCCCCTGCTGAAAGAAAACGCCTCGCGAGGAAAGCAGGGCCTCATCGTAGGCGACGTGAAGCAGGCCATCTACCGCTTCCGCAACAGCGATGCAGACATCATGGCCCGTCAGGTGGAAGCGGACATGCAGATGGCCGAGCCTCACACAGAGACGCTGGGGGTGAACCGCCGCAGCCGCGAACGCATCGTGGAATTCAACAACCGGTTCTTCCCCAAGCTCGTCGAAGCTTTAGGTCGGAAGGATGCGCATTTCGAAGTCAGCCATTATGCCGACGTCAAGCAGGAGTGGCTGCCAAAGAACAAAGGAGGCGATGTCAGAATGGTGGAATTCTCTACCCAGGCCACCCCAGATGAGGAAGGTGAGGCCATCCAGCTGACGAAGGAAGAGGCTTATTCGCTGGCGGTTGCCGAGCAGGTTAAGAACCTGTTGGACAAGGGTCAGAAACCAACCGACATAGCCATACTGACACGAGAGAACAAGGCGATCGGGACGCTGGCCGCATGGTTCGAGGCGCATCCTGAAGCGTTTGCTCCACACGTGGTACGGCTGGTGTCGGGCGAGGCGTTCAAGCTGGAGTCGTCCGATGCCGTCAAGATGCTCGTGGGTGCCATGCGCTGGGTGAACAACGTGGATGACGTCGTCTCGCTGGCACAGGTGGGCATTGCCTGGCACAGGCTCGTTGAGAGCGATGGCCTGACGGTGCCCGACATTCTCGCCCTGAAGGAACGCCAGTACGGACTGCCAGAAGCCTTTGCCGCACAACACGACGAGCTGAACGCCTTGCCGCTATGCGAATTGGCGCACACGCTCTACGACGTGCTGGAGATGGAGCGCATGGAGGGACAAGCTGCCTGGATGCAGTCGTTCTTCGACACCGTACAGCAGTTTGCCTCTAAAAAAAGCGCCTCGTTAGACGACTTCCTGAAGGAGTGGGACGAAACGCTCTCCGAAAAGGCCATCCCCTCGGGCGACGCCGACGGCATAGCCTGCATGACCATCCACAAGGCGAAGGGACTGGAGTGGGACTCCGTCATCGTCCTCGGCACGAACTGGAAATTCGAGAAAAGCCTCACCCCCCCCGTCCTCTGGGTGGAAACAAAGTCTGACGACTACGAAAATTTGACTGTCCTCCCCATCAAACGCGGAAAAGACATGCAGGAATCGGATTTCGCCATGCAGTATGACGAGGAAACGCGCCAGATCTGGATGGACAACCTCAACCTGCTTTACGTCGCCTTCACACGACCAAAGTCGAACTTGGTCATTCTGAAAGAAGCAACGAAAAAAAACGATCAGGCATCAGAGAAAAAAGATTCATCGATAAAAGAAATCGGAGATTTCATTGAACTGGGGTTAGAGAACGTTAACGATAACGAGAACGATAACGTTAACGATAACGATAACAATGCAAAATTATCAATGGCCAATTGTCAATTACCAATTGTCAATTGTCCATCCATGGACGTAGGCTTCCACACAGCTCCTGTCCGGTTACCTTTCCGCCAGTCGAACAGCTCGAGGACGTACATCAATCGTGGCGACGACAGCCCCATGAGCGAGTTCATCGAACGGGGTAACCTGCTTCACGAGGTGTTTGCCCACATCGGCAAAGCCGAGGATGCGCCGCAAGCCATCGACAACCTGTTCACCCAGAGCATCATCAACGCCACAGAACGTGACGAGATTGCCCACACGGTCGGCGAGGCCCTCCGCCAACCCGAAGTCAGCGAATGGTTCAGCGGACGCTACGAGCTGTTCAACGAGTGCACCATCCTGACCGTTGAGGATGGCGTGGTCGTTCAGAAACGCCCTGACCGAGTGATGCGTTCGGCGGACAAAACAATTGTCGTCGATTTCAAGTTCGGCGAGCCTGCCGCCAAGCACCATCGGCAAGTGGGAGCCTACATGAGCCTGCTCCGTCAGATGGGATTCGAGAACGTCGAAGGCTATCTTTGGTATGTAACCCAGCAAAACATCGTCCGCGTATGAAAACCTTTCTTTCTCTTGTAGCGCACGACCTTTATAAGAAGTTGAACGGCGACCTCTCGCACACGGTCATCGTGTTCCCCGGAAAGCGTGCCAGCCTGTTCTTCAATCAGTTCCTCATTGCTGAAACCGGCGGGAAGCCGCTGTTCGCCCCCACCTATATGACGCTTGGCGAGCTGTTCGACAGCCTCACCGACCTGCGCGGCGAGGACCACATCCGGCTAGTCTGCCTGCTGCATCAGCACTACACCCAGTTTACGGGACGGCACGACGAGGAAATCGACAGCTTCTACAACTGGGGCGAGCTGCTGCTGAGCGACTTCGACGACATCGACAAGAATCTCGCCGACCCCGACCTCCTGTTCCTCAACCTGAAGAACTACAAGGAGCTATCGTCGCCCAACGACTACCTGACAGACGAGCAGCGCAGGGTGATTGAGAAATTCTTCGGCGGTTTTCAGGCCGATGGAGGTGATTCGATAATCCGCAAGAAATTCCTCCACGTCTGGGAAGCGATGGCCCCCATCTACCATGCGTTCCGAAAGGGACTGGAGGCCGAGGGACGGGGCTACGACGGGCAGCGGTTCCGTGACGCCGTCGAGCATTTCGATGCCAGCCGCCTCAACGCCGACCGGTATGTCTTCGTGGGATTCAACGTGCTGAGCGCCGTTGAGCGAAAGCTGTTCGACCTCATCGGCGAGTGTGGGAAAGCGCGTTTCTACTGGGACTACGACCACTACTACCTCGACAACGAAGCGGCTGAAGCGGGAACCTTCATCCGCCTGAACATCAAGCAGTATGGCAACGAGCTGGACGAGGAGACCTTCGGCAACGCCAGTCCCTATGACAACCTGCGCCGTCTCACTCGTATCGACATCGTCAGCGCCCCGACGGATCATGCCCAAGCCAGCTTCGCCCATGACTGGCTGCTCGATAATCTCACAGAGCCGGAGCAGGAGACGGCTGTCGTGCTGGCCGACGAGAAGCTCATCATGCCCGTGCTGCACGCCCTGCCGATGGACAACATCCACGACATCAACGTCACCATGGGTATGCCCATGACAGAGACAACGGTCTATCGTTTTCTGACAGAGACGTTGCAGAACGCCCAGAGCGACGATTCGCTGGCGATGCTGCAGGCATTCGGCGATGCCATAAACAGCAAGGGGCTGGAGATGAAACGACGGGAACATCGCCTGCAGGAAGAGGAGGAGGCGCTCTATCGCGCCCATCTTGCCGTCAACAGCCTCATCCGCCTGGTGAGCGAAGGTACGCTCAGGGCATCGACGTTGCTGCTCAAAAGGCTGTTGATGACCATTCTGCACGGCACGTCTATTCCTTTCCACGGCGAACCTGCGCGGGGCTTGCAGGTGATGGGTGTGCTGGAGACGCGCGGCCTCGACTTCCGCCATTTGCTGCTGCTCTCGACGGGCGAGGGGATGCTGCCCCGACAGCCGTCGGAGGTGTCGTTCATCCCCTTCTCGTTGCGCAAGGCCTTCGGCCTCACCACCATCGAGCGGCAGACAGCCGTCTATGCCTACTACTTCTACCGCCTGATACAGCGGGCCGAAAGGGTAACGCTCGTCTATAACAACGGCACAGATGGGATGACAAAGAACGTGCCCTCGCGCTTCATCACCCAGCTGGAGGTGGAGTTCGGGGGCGAGATACGCCACTATGCCCTTCAGTCCGAAAACCGGACATCCGCCCCCGAGCCCATCAGCGTGGAGCAGACGGCGGAGACAAAGCGTAAGCTGACGGAACGATTCTCGCAGAGAGTGCTGTCACCCACGGCCATAAACGACTATTACAAGTGCCGGCTGAAATTCTACCTGAAATACATCGAGGGACTGAAGTTCGACGAGGAAGACACCGAGGAGGTCACCCCCACGCAGTTCGGCACGTTGTTCCACCATAGCGCCGAGCTGGCTTACCAGAGGCTCACCGAAGCCGGACCGTCCATCCGAAAAAGCGACCTCGAGGACTTGGCCCACGACGACGTCACCATCCAAAAGATAGTCAGCCAGTCGTTTAAGGACAAATACTGGAAGACCGAGGTTGATGACGACATCCACTACACGGGCATTCACAACATCAACTTCAAGGCTATCTGCATTTACCTGAAGCTGCTGCTCGCCATCGATGCCCAGCATGCGCCCTTCACCTATCTCGGAAGTGAGCATCCGATCAATGGAGCGCTGACGGTGGACACGGACGGCGGTCCCGTGACGGTCAAGCTGGGAGGAACCATAGACCGGATGGACCAGACAGGCGAAACGGTACGCATCATCGACTATAAGACGGGAGGCAAGGATGATGATAAAACCATCAAGAATGTCGATGAGCTGTTCGACCGCCATATAAAAGAAAGGAAAGAGAAGGTCTTCCAGGCATTCTACTATGCCTGGCTGATGTGTCAGACGACAGACAAGGCCATCAGTCCTGGCCTCTTCTTCGTCCGTTCCTCCTCCAAAGCGGATTATGACCCTGCCATCCTTATTAACAAACAGCCTGTCGCGAACTTCCGCGACGAAGTCCTAGCCCAGTTCGATGAGAAGATGAAGGCGTTGCTGGACGAGATCTTCAACTCCGACATCCCCTACACCCAAGCCGAGAAGGAGGAAAAATGCAGGTACTGCGACTTCTGCGCCATCTGCGGCCGCAAACCACCCGAATGGTAAGCGTGATTTACTATTGTAAGTAGCTAATTGTCAAATCGATAACAACCAGATGATTTCAGAATACCAGCTCCGCATCCTGCCGCAGCAGGCGTATAACGAACAGACCGTCAAGGACTACATCGCCCACACCTATGGGCTTGACATCCGTACCATCCATGCCGTGCGCGTGCTGAAACGTAGCATCGATGCCCGCCAACGACAGATATTCGTTAACCTCAGCGTCAGGGCGTACATCAACGAACTGCCTGCGGACGACGAATATGTCCATACCGACTACCCCAACGTGGAGGGCCGTCCGCCAGTCGTTGTCGTGGGAGCAGGTCCTGGAGGATTGTTTGCTGCGCTACGGCTCATCGAACTGGGCCTACGCCCCATCGTCGTTGAGCGGGGCAAGGACGTCCATAGCCGCAAGAAGGACATCGCTCGCATCAGTCGCGAGCACGTAGTGGACCCCGAATCGAACTACAGCTTCGGCGAAGGAGGTGCGGGGGCTTACAGCGACGGCAAGCTCTACACCCGCAGCAAAAAGCGCGGCAACGTCGATAAGATCCTGAGTGTCTTCTGCCAGCATGGCGCTTCCACAGCCATCCTCTCCGATGCCCACCCCCACATCGGTACCGACCGACTGCCGCGAGTCATCGAGAACATGCGCAACACCATCCTGCGCTCGGGGGGCGAGGTGCATTTCGAGACGAAGATGACGGGTATCCTCATCGAGAAAAACCGCGTCGCGGGGATTGAATGTGAGGGAGGAACGGCCTTCCGCGCCTCGGCAGTCATTCTTGCCACAGGCCATTCGGCACGCGACGTCTATCGCTGGCTCTACAATAATCAGATTGAAATTGAGGCAAAAGGCATCGCCGTAGGCGTTCGTCTGGAACACCCCGCAGAGCTCATCGACCAAATCCAATACCACAACAAGAATGGTCGTGGCCGTTGGCTGCCTGCGGCGGAGTACAGCTTCGTCACCCAGGTGGACGGGCGCGGCGTCTATTCGTTCTGCATGTGCCCCGGGGGCTTTGTGGTTCCCGCGGCATCGGGTCCTGAACAGGTGGTCGTCAACGGCATGTCGCCCTCAGGGCGCAATGGCCGCTGGAGCAACGCCGGCATGGTGGTCGAACTGCATCCGGAAGACTTGCAAAAAATTAAAAATGAGGAATTAGGAATTAGGAATAATATTGAAGAAGCCAGCGCTTCCCAGTCCATTCCTAATTCCTCATTCCTAATTCCTAATTCTCCCTCATCCCCTCTCCTCATGATGGAGTTTCAGGAGCAGCTTGAGCGGCTGGCGTGGCTGCAGGGAGGGATGCGGCAGACGGCTCCAGCACAGCGGATGGCGGACTTTGTGGGGGGCAGACTGTCCTACGACCTCCCCTCGTCAAGCTATAGCCCGGGGCTGATTTCATCGCCCCTGCACTTCTGGCTGCCTGAGTTTATCGGTCAGCGGCTCAGAAAGGGTTTCGAGCAATTCGGACGGCAGAGCCACGGCTTCCTCACGAACGACGCCTGCGTCATCGGAGTGGAGACCCGCACCTCGGCTCCCGTTCGAATACTGCGCGACAAGGAGACGTTGCAGCACATTCGCATCCAGGGTCTTTTCCCCTGTGGCGAGGGAGCCGGTTATGCAGGAGGCATCGTCTCGGCAGCCATCGACGGCGAACGCTGCGCCGAAATGGCAGCAGAGCTCTTACAATGAAAAATGAAAAATGAAGAACTTTTTTTAATGAAAAATGAAGAATGAAAAATGAAAAATAAAATGTCCTGTATACAAAGTTCCCTTTCCTCTGACGGCGTTTCCGCTGGCAAAGCTATTTATTCTTCATTCTTCATTTTTCATTCTTCATTATAATATTATTCCTCCTCTTCCTTCAGCGATGTGGAGGCGCGGACGGTGACGGTACGCTCGTAGCACTGGAACATGCCGCGGACGGCTTCCTTATTCCTGACGCGGGTGACGGCGCTCACAAGGGGGACGACGACCAGCCCGAGCAGCATGGCCAGGACGCCGGCGTTGATGGGCGACGAGAGGAAGGGGCTGATGAACGTGTGGTGCGTGAAGGTGCCGTACATACAGCCGCACATGACGCCCACGCCCACGATGAAGCTTGCCCAGACGGCAGCGGGAGTGGTGCGCTTCCAATAGAGCCCGTAGAGGAACGGAGCCAGGAAGGCGCCAGCCAGAGCGCCCCACGAGATGCCCATCAGCTGGGCGATGAAGGTGACGGAACTCTTCGCCTGGACGATGGCCAACACGCTGGATACCACAATAAAGAACAGCACCAGCAGACGGATGCAGAGCAGCTGAGCGTGTTCCTTCATCGTCTTTCCCCCGCGCGAAACGGCAGGCGAGATGATGTCGAGCGTCAGCGTCGAGCCCGACGTCAGCACCAGCGACGAGAGCGTGGACATAGAGGCCGAGAGCACCAGGATGATGACCACGCCGATCATCACGTCGGGCAACGAGGCCAGCATGGAGGGCACGATGCTGTCATAGACAGGCGTGCCGGCAGCCGTGTATTCGATGGCAGAGGCATACAGCCGCCCGAAGCCGCCCAGGAAGTAACACCCGCCCGCCACGATGATGGCGAAGAACGTCGAGATGAACGTGCCCTTTCGGATGGCAGCCTCGTCGCGGATGGCGTAGAACTTGCCCACCATCTGGGGCAGGCCCCACGTGCCCAGCGACGTCAGCAGCACCACCCCCAGCAGCCACAAGGGCTGAGGGCCGAGGAACGAGGTGAACGCGCCGTTCAATGTCGGGGCAGCCTCAGAGGGGATTTGCGAGAGGCGGTTGATGGCCTCCGTGAACCCGCCGTTACCGTTCAGCACAGCAGCCACCACAGCCACAATGCCCACCAGCATGATGAGGCCCTGGATGAAGTCGTTGACCGCCGTAGCCATGTAGCCGCCCAGCCACACGTAGGCTCCCGTCAGCACAGCCATGCCGACGACACACCACGTGTAGTCGATGCCGAAAGCCATGCCGAAGAGGCGCGAGAGGCCGTTGTAGAGCGATGCCGTGTAGGGAACGAGGAAGATGAAGACGATGACCGAGGCCGCCACCTTCAGCGCCGTCGAGCCGAACCGCTGCCCGAAGAAGTCGGGCATGGTGGCACTCTGCAGATACTGCGTCATCAGCCTCGTCCGCCGGCCCAGGATGCGCCACGCCAGCAGCGACCCGATCAGCGCATTACCCAGCCCGATCCACGTGGCGGACATACCGTACTTCCAGCCGAACTGACCGGCATAGCCCACGAAAATGACAGCCGAGAAATAACTCGTGCCGAACGCAAACGCCGTGAGCCACGAGCCCACGTTCCTGCCGCCCAGCACAAAGCCCTGCACACCCGCCGCACTCTTGCGGCAATACCATCCCACGCCGATCATCACGGCGAAGAACACCAACAGTAGAACAATCTTTACGATCATAAAACCTAATACCTATCTTATTAATTTGAAAAATCTGGGGCAAAAGTAGTATAAAAATCCAACATACAGCCCATTTTTTCTTTCTTTTTTTCATGATTATCCGCAAAAAAGTTGGATAAAAGCATGATTATCCGCAAAAAACCCATTAACGCCCTGGGCATATTCAGGCACACATCACCTCCGCCCTGATCGTGCAGCCGCACGGAAAAGCCAGAAAATGAAGTTTGTGACAATTGTGACAAATGACAGCGCATTTTGCGCACGCTTCTGGCGGCTCGGCGGGCAGATGGGGAAAAAACGTCGAGGGCTTTTGCGGGCAGATTCGTCGGCAAAACTCAAAGCTTTTGCAAAAAAACAAAAGGAAAAGGGTATTTCGAGTATAGAAATAAAGATAAAATCTAACAATATAATATATTTATTTTCTTATATTTATCTATTTTTTACCCTGCTTCTAGACCTCCGGACCGTGCAGAAAATGACTGTCCAATTGTCACAATTGTCACAAACTCCGGACGAGAGGTCGGCGTGGCTCCGATTTCACCCCCGTTTTTCGCGTTCCTGAGTGAAAAAAGCCCGATTTCGTCTGCCGTTTGCTGCGAATTCAGCGCAGTGGGCTGCGAAATTATCCCCTTATTTGCAGCGGATAACGCACTGGGCTGTCGAGATAGCCCAGTGGGCTACGGAATCCGGAAATCAAACGAGGATTGCGCTGAGAAAAGCGTGCCCCCTTTGCGTAGAAGGAAAGGGGGCGTCCGCACAGGGAAAGGGGGCGTCCGCACGCAGACGCCCCCTTTTCTCGTTCGAAAGCCAGATTTGAGATGCTATGAATGGTGGAATTTCCTCCAGCCCTTTTTCACGTTCTATTTCACGACGACCTTCCGTCCGTTCCGGATGTAAAAGCCGGGGGCAGCGGGTTCGGTGGCGAGGCGTCGGCCCGTTTATATTGCAAACACCCGTGTACACAAAAAAGTACACAAACGCTTTGAATATTCTAAAAAAAGACCTACCTTTGCCTCGCAAAAAAAAACATCGACTATGACGACACTTACCATCAGAGATTTCCGCAGCCGCATGGCAGCCATCTTCGACAAAACCGATGCCGGCGAGACTGTCTTCATCCGTCGTAACAACCGCCTATACACCATTGTCCCCGTTGAGGACAACGACCTCGCCGTCACCCCCGAGCTGGCGTCAAAGATAGAGAAGGCACGTAAGGAATACAGCGCCGGTGAAGCCCTGACATTCAACACCGCAGCTGAGGCACAGCAATGGATGGGCGAACTATGAGCTATCGGATTGTCTTCTCAGATGATGCCCAGACAGTCATCAAAAAGTGGAAAAAATCCAATCCCGCCGCATTCAAGAAACTCTATCGTCTTTTGCCAGAACTGGAACAACATCCACGTACTGGGACAGGACACCCAGAGCCACTTAAAGGAGCAAACAGGACGACGTATTCCCGCCTTCTGACGGCCCACGACCGCATCATTTACGACATTTACGACGAAACCATCACCGTCCTCGTCATCGAAGTCGAAGGCCATTACAACGACAAATAGCCATCATCAGCCCTCACAAATATGCCTTAAAGAAATTGTTGATCAATCTGATTTCGTAATCAGAGAGTTATTTTAGAAGACAGAGGAACAAACAGCATCTATATGGACTTTGAACTGATTAGCGACTATGCCCCTACGGGCGACCAGCCGGAGGCTATCCGCCAGCTGACGGAGGGGGTGCTGAGCGGCACACCGGCACAGGTGCTGCTGGGCGTGACGGGCTCGGGCAAGACGTTCACCATCGCCAACGTCGTCCAGCAGGTGGGGCGCCCCACCCTCGTGCTCAGCCACAACAAGACGCTGGCCGCGCAGCTCTACACCGAGTTCAAGGGTTTCTTCCCAAACAACGCCGTAGAGTACTACGTCAGCTACTACGACTACTACCAGCCCGAGGCCTACCTGCCGCAGACCGACACCTATATAGAGAAAGACCTCGCCATCAACGACGAGATTGACAAGCTGCGCCTGTCGGCGCTGAGCGCCCTGCTGAGCGGGCGGAAGGACGTCATCATCGTCTCGTCCGTCAGCTGCATCTACGGCATGGGCAACCCGTCGGACTTCTACGACAACGTCATCGAGGTGCGCGTGGGGCAGAAGATGGACCGCAGCGTGCTGCTCCGCCGCCTCGTCGACAGCCTCTACGTCCGCAACGACCTGGAGTTGCAGCGCGGCACCTTCCGCGTGAAGGGCGACACGGTGGACGTGTGGCTGGCCTACAGCGACGCCGTCATACGCATACAGTTCTGGGACGACGACATCGAGGCCATCGAGGAACTCGACCCCGAGAGCGGACTGCGCCTCACCGAGTACGACGGCTACAAAATCTATCCCGCCAACCTCTTCATGACCAGCCAGGACTCGACGCTGCGCGCCATCCATCAGATTGAGGACGACCTGAAGGCGAGGGTCGATTTCTTCTACGCCCAGGGCCGTCCGTTAGAGGCCAAGCGCCTGCAGGAGCGCGTGACGTACGACATGGAGATGCTGCGCGAGCTGGGCCATTGCTCGGGCATCGAGAACTACAGCCGCTACTTCGACGGCCGCCCCCCGGGCAGCCGCCCCTACTGCCTGCTCGACTTCTTCCCCAAGGACTTCCTGATGGTCATTGACGAGAGCCACGTCAGCGTGCCGCAGATCCACGCCATGTACGGCGGCGACCGTGCCCGCAAGACGAACCTCGTGGAGTATGGCTTCAGGCTGCCTGCCGCGCTGGACAACCGCCCGCTGAAGTTCGATGAGTTCAAGGAGCTTGTCCACCAGATCATCTACGTCAGCGCCACGCCGGCCGACTACGAGCTGCGTGAGAGCGAGGGCGTGGTGGTGGAGCAGGTCATCCGCCCCACGGGACTACTGGACCCCGTCATCGAGGTGCGCCCGACGGAAAACCAGATAGACGACCTGATGGAGGAGATACGCATACGCACCGAACGGGGCGAGCGCACCCTCGTCACCACCCTCACCAAGCGCATGGCGGAGGAGCTGACGGAATACCTCTCGGACTACGGCGTCCGCTGCAACTACATCCACAGCGACGTGGACACGATGGACCGCGTGGAGATCATGAACGACCTCAGGCGCGGCGAGTACGACGTCCTCATCGGCGTGAACCTGCTGCGTGAGGGGCTGGACCTTCCTGAGGTGTCGCTCGTCGCCATCCTCGACGCCGACAAGGAGGGCTTCCTACGCAACGAGCGCAGCCTGACGCAGACGGCGGGACGTGCAGCTCGCAACGTCAACGGCATGGTCATCATGTATGGCGACGTCATCACGGAGAGCATGCGCCGCACCATCGACGAGACCAACCGCCGCCGCGAGAAACAGCTGGCCTACAACGCTGCCCACGGCATCACGCCCCGACAGATCCAGAAGGCCATCAGCGATGCCCTCGTGACAGGCAAGGAGGCAGAATGGCCGGCAGGCCAGCAGGCCGGCAAGCAGGCAGCCGATGGCACAGGCCCCGCCACGCCGCATGCTGCCGAAGACCCCGTCCTGGCCTACATGACGCCCGCCCAGCTGGAGAAGTCCATCGCCCGCACCCGCCGCCTGATGCAGGAGGCTGCCGCCAAGCTCGACTTCATGCAAGCCGCCCAGTATCGCGACGAGATGTTCCGTCTCGAAGAACTCTTAAAAACGAAGAAAATGGTTTAGTTTTTGCTCGCAAATGGTTTAGTTTTTTTTACAAAAAAGGTTTAATGATTTTGCGTGGCAAAATCGGTTTATAAACCTCCGGCGCAGCCGAACTAAACTTTCTTAAACCTCCGGCGCAGCCGGAAATAAACCCATAAACCAATTATCCATTATCAAAAGATGAAAGCCGTTGTCCTTGATGCCTATACCCTTAACCCAGGCGATTTGTCGTGGGAGTGGCTGAACCAGCTGGGTGAAGCCGTTGTCTATCCCCGCACAGCCCCTGAGGATGTCGTCTGCCGCTGCCAAGGTGCCGACGCCGTGCTTACCAATAAAGTCGTCCTTGGCGAGGCTGAGATGGCCCAGCTGCCAGAGCTGAAGTACATCGGCGTGCTGGCCACAGGCTACAACGTCGTTGACCTTGCGGCTGCCTCGGCTCGTGGCGTCGTCGTCACCAACATCCCCGCCTACAGCACCGCCAGCGTAGCACAGAGCGTCTTTGCCCACATCCTGAACATCACCAACCGCGTCGGACACTATGCGGAGGAAAACAGGTCAACAAGCCCACAAGCCAGCAAGAGGGCGGGAAGCCGGTGGGCGGAGAGCATCGATTTCAGCTACTACGACACGCCCCTCACCGAGCTCGACGGCAAGACGATGGGCATCGTCGGCTACGGTCGCACGGGCAGCCGCACAGCAGCCATCGCCCTTGCCTTCGGCATGACGGTGCGCGTCTATACATCCAAGCCACAGGATGCCCTCCCCGAGGGTGTCGTCAAGACTACGCTGGACGACATCTTCCGCCTCTCCGACATCGTCAGCCTCCATTGCCCGCTGACGCCCGACACCCATCACCTCGTCAATGCCGCCCGCCTGAGCCTGATGAAGCCCACGGCCATCCTCATCAACACCTCGCGCGGCCCGGTCGTCGATGAGCAGGCTCTCGCAGACGCCCTCCGCCGCGGCACCATTCAGGCTGCCGGCGTTGATGTCCTCGACCATGAACCGCCCAGCCCCGACTGCCCCCTGCTCACGGCTCCAAACTGCTTCATCACCCCCCACATCGCCTGGGCCACCCGCGAGGCACGCATCCGACTGATGGACATCTGCCGCCAGAATCTCGCCGCCTTTGCCAACGGACAGCCGATTAACGTCGTCAATCCTTAAAAAACCCCAATAAATTTGCATTATCGCGCGGGTTGACGTAATTTTGCACGAATTTTCAGAAACAGGATGAAGAAGAAACGTCTTTTCTATATTATCCGGCTGATGCTGCTCGCTGCCTTGCTGCCTGCCCTCACGGGCTGTTCGCAGTATCTCAAGCTGCAGAAGAGCATGAACTCGGAATACAAATACGAGATGGGCAAGGCCTACTTCATCGAAGGCCGCTACGACCGCGCCGCCGAGATGCTGGAAGACGTCAATGCCTTCATGAAAGGCTCCGCCAACGGCGAAGAGTGCCTCTACATGCTGGGCATGTGCTACTTCAACCAGAAGGACTACGTCAGCGCCTCCACCTATCTGCAGACCTACTGCACCTCGTATCCCCGCGGCCTCTACACCGAACAGGCTCGCTACCACACCGTCGTGGCCCTTTTCCGCGACACGCCCGACCCGCGTCTCGACCAGTCGAGCACCGTACGCGCCATCTCTGAAATTCAGCTGTTCAACGAGTACTATCCCTACTCCAGCCATCGCGCTCAGGTGGAAGAGATGCTCTACGCCCTCTACGACCGCCTGGTGGAGAAGGAGTACCGCTCTGCTCAGCTCTACTACAACCTCGGCAACTACATGGGCAACAACTATCAGGCCTGCATCATCACGGCCCAGAACGCCCTGCGCGACTATCCCTACACCAAGTTCCGCGAGGATCTTTCGTTCCTCATCCTGAAAGCAAAGTACACTATGGCCAAGGAGAGCATCAAGGAGAAAATGCTCGACCGCTATCGCGATGCCGTCGACGAGTACTACGCCTTCAAAAACGAGTTCCCCGAAAGCACGCGGCTCAAAGAGGCAACCAACATGCTGAACGAAGCAGAAAAGGCCATCAAGAGACTTTGATAGGACGACACGTCAACAAGCCAACAGGACAAAGGACAACACGTCAACAGGACAACAAGAAAAAAAGTAAAAATTTAGATATAACAATGGATTACAAGAAAACAACCGCCCCCACCAACACCGTCACGCGTAACATGAACGATTTCCGCGAAGGCACAGACAACGTTTACGAAACCGTCGCCATCCTCGGCAAACGTTCCAACCAGATTGCCGTAGAAATCCGCGACGAACTCAAAAAGAAGCTCGATGAGTTCAGCACCAAGCAGGACAACTTGGAAGAGGTGTTTGAAAACCGTGAGCAGATTGAGATTTCGCGCTTCTATGAGCGTATGCCCAAGCCCACCCTCATCGCCACGCAGGAGTATCTGGAGGACAAAATCTACTTCCGCAACCCGGCTAAGGACAAGGAGAACATGGCATAATAATTTCGATATGAAACTACGTCTTCAGCACTTCTGCATCGTGCTTGCCATAGCTGCGCTGGTGGTGTGTATGTGCTATCCCCTCATTCAGTTTGTCTATAGCGACTATACAACGGTCACCCTGACAAACTTTCGCATTCTGCAACCCGACGGCTCACATAGCGGTAGCCCCTGGGCTCTGGGCGGTCTGCTCATTGCCACGGGCCTCTGCCAGCTCTTCGTCCTCCTCATCTCAGCATTCCAGAACTTTGCCTTACAGAAGCGGGGACTCATCGTCAGCATGCTCTTGCTGGCTGGCTATTACATCGTCTATCTCATCTTCGTGCTTATTCTGCGTGCCGACCTTCAGGCTGCCTTTCCACGCTGGACCACCATCCTCCCCCTCGTCAGCATCATCCTCACCTTCATGGCACTCAACGGCGTCCGCCACACCGAAGCACGCATCATCGCTTCGGCCAACAGCTTCCGCCTCCGCGACTGAGAAACACCGAGTACATCGTAAATTATTTAGACTTACAGACTTCAGACTTCAGATTAACAGAAAAGACTATCAGACTTCAGACTAACAGATGATTGTTCTGCTAACGATTCAGATGCTAGACTATTATCTGCCAGTCTGAAGTCTGTCAGTCTGATAGTCTGAAGTCTGAGTCTGTAAGTCTAAAAAAGTATACTATAGCCAATGCTGGGCGTAGTAGAACCAGTATGTCTGCCCGTAAGTGAGGAAGAGGGCGTTCAGGGTTTCCTTACGGTCGCGCGGGCTGCGGCGCAGCGTGTCAAGGAAATCGTCAAGCTTCGGCTGCAGTTCTGCATCCCGATAATCGGGTGACAGCGGCGAACCCGACGGACGGAGGGCACGACAGAGGAGCCACGCCTCACGGAAATGGAGCGGAGCTCCGGAAGCGGTCGGCGGGAAGTTGCGGACAAAGTCATTCAGCTTCCCGTCAAGCAGGAGCGATGCTGCATAGAGGTTGCGGTGCAAAGGGGTGTCGTCCTGCCGATAGAGACGTTCCACGAACGCGGCAGGGGCCTCGCCGCCATAGGGCTCCGCACCCAGGAAGGTATAGAACGTCGAAGCCCCGAAACGGGTATTCTGGCGGGTGAAGGGATTTACGCCCAAGCCGTCGGAACCATAGGGCTGGGGATAGCAGAAGAGCTCGTCGCCCACCCTGCCCTCGCGGGCAAGGGCAACATTGCGCAAGGCGGTGAGAGCGGGCGTCGTCTCCTGCGAACGCCGTCCCACGGCTGCCACACGGGTGGCATCGTCATGCGATGCGTGCCGATAGGCTGCCAGCTCCTGATGTAGCGCTGCATCGTGGTTGGTAAAGGTCAGACAGAGCACCATAGAGATCACGCTCACCACCAGCCCTGGCACAAGCAGGCTGATGACAGGCGTCCGCAAGTCCGAAGGCCACACACTGCGCAGCCAGCAGGCAAGGAGCACCACCAATAGGCAGCCGCCCATGATGGCTGCCCAGGGAATGAGGTCGTAGTGGAGCGTACGGCTATCAACATCGGTTAACAGCCCAAGCAGCAAGTACGAGGGGAGCCACGTGAAAGCCTCCCATCGCCCGCTGAGCTGCGTGATGCGCTTTACGCCAAGATGCAGCAGGAACAACAGCAGTCCGACGATGACGGCCGTCACATAAGGGTTGTTGGTCGTCTGCCCATGTGCCCACGTCTCCTGCATCAGGGCAAAAAGGTCACATTGAAAGAAGATGACGTAGAAAGCCGTGAAGAGCAGGAACAGTATGGACAGAATGGTGGCTATCGCGTTATTGCGCTTTTGCTGAAGACGGTCGTGCATGGCTGACAGGGAGCTTTACGATTGACGGGGAGGGCTGAAGGCTGAGGGCTGAAGTCTGAAGGCTGAAGTCTGAAGGCTGAAGTCTGAGAAGGAGGGGGCTTAGTCGGCCGGTGCCGGAGTGCGTTTCAGCACCATAGCGGTCCGGGTAGGAAGGTAGAGCTTGAGCCACTCCTTCCGTTCGCGACGATAGAGCGGGTCGGGGCAGGTGTAGTGGTTGACTGAAGCGTCTACCAGTCCTTGTCCACCAAAGCGGGTACAGTCGGTGTCGAGCACTTCGTGGTACGTGCCACGCGGCACAAGCAGGCCGTAGTCGGTGAATGAGCGCGTCGGACTGAAGTTGAAGACGAACAGCAGGTCGCCACGCAGATAGGCCAGCACCTGGTCGCCGTCGTTCTGGCAAACGGGCTGGATGGCCTTCTTCTGGAATCCGCGTACGGAGGAGACAAGATGTATCATCTCTTCGTCGAACAGCCCAAGATATTCGTAGCAAAGGCGGTTATTGTCGCGCAAGTTCCACTGACGGCGGGCATACTTGTAGCTCCAGCCATTGCCCTGACGGGGGAAGTCAATCCACTCGGGGTGTCCGAACTCATTACCCATGAAGTTCAGGTAGGCGCCGTTGATGGTAGAGGCCGTGAGCAGGCGTATCATCTTATGAAGGGCTATGCCGCGGCTGACAGCGTAATTCTCGTCGCCCTTCGAGAAATGCCAGTACATGTCGGCATCAATCAGACGGAAGATGATGGTCTTGTCACCCACCAATGCCTGGTCGTGGCTCTCAGCATAGGAGACGGTGTGCTCGTCGGAACGGCGGTTGGTGACCTCCCAGAAGAGTGCGGTGGGCTTCCAGTCCTCGTCGATGCGTTCCTTGATGATCTTAATCCAGAAATCGGGGATGTTCATGGCCATGCGATAGTCGAAGCCGTATCCGCCGTCGGCAATGGGGGCAGCAAGGCCGGGCATGCCGCTGACCTCCTCGGCAATGGTGATGGCCGTGGGTTTGACCTCGTGGATGAGGGCGTTGGCCAGCGTCAGGTAGCAGATGGCATCGCCGTCCTGTCCGCCGTTGTAGTAGGTGCCATAGTCTGTATAGGCTGTGCCCAGACCGTGGTCGTAGTAGATCATGGAGGTGACGCCGTCGAAACGGAAACCGTCGAAGTGGAATTCGTCGAGCCAGTATTTGCAGTTCGAGAGGAGGAAATGGCAGACGTCGTCAGAGCCGTAGTTGAAACAGAGGCTGTCCCACTGGCGATGTTCGCGCCGCTCGCCGGCATGAAAATACTGCGAGGGGTCGCCAGCCAGCAGGCCGAGGCCCTCGCGTTCGTTCTTCACGGCATGGCTGTGGACGAGGTCCATGATAACGCTGATGCCCATGCCGTGAGCCTCGTCGATGAGCTGCTTCAGTTCCTCGGGGGTGCCAAAGCGGCTGCTCGGAGCGAAGAAGTTGCTGACATGATAGCCGAACGAGCCGTAATAGGGGTGCTCCTGAATGGCCATGATCTGTATGCAGTTGTACCCTGCTCGGGCTACACGGGGCAGCACCCGCTCGCGAAATTCGTTGTAGGTGCCGACACGCTCCTCGTCCTGCGCCATGCCAATGTGACATTCGTAGATAAGCAGGGGGTCACGTTGCGGACGGAACGTCTTTTTCCGCCATTTATAGGTGACCACAAGAGGATCCCAGACCTGTGCGCTGAAGATGGCCGTAGCGGCATCCTGGACAACACGCCCGGCATAGGCCGGGATGCGCTCGCCCCAACCGCCGTTCCACTCCACCAACATCTTATAGTGCTGGCCGTGGCAGAGAGCATCGTCCGGCATCGTCAGCTCCCAATCGCCATGTTCGTTCAGGCGCTGCAACCGATAGGCATCGTTCTTCTGCCAGTTGTTGAAGTCGCCCAGCAGCCAGATGGCCGTTGCGTTGGGCGCCCACTCACGGAACACCCAGCCGCCTTCGGTGGTGCGATGGAGACCATACCACAAATGACCGTTTGCAAAATCAGACAACCTGCGGCTGCCATTCTCGGTGAGCGCTTTCAGACGTTCCTCAAAGTAGGCATAGCGTCCTTCGATGGCGGGGGCATACGGTTCCAGCCAAGGATCGTTCTTTATGAGTTTCAGCATATCGTGTTGTTCTTTTTTCATACTTTTACCTTAATGATGATTTTCTTCAAGCCTGTGGGCGTGATGCCGGGTGCATGTCCGTCGGCAGGAAAGAAAATGGCAAACATGCCCGGCTGAAGGGTGAAATAGTTCGCCGCCTTTCCCTCGTAGAGCGTCATATCGACAGCTGCATCGTAGGTGGCCTCCGGCAGATCGACAGCAGGCGTATAGCCCAAGGTCTCTGAGGCAGAGATGGGCACCTGAATGTCGATGAACTCCACGTGCGTCTCCAGTTTGGCTTCGTCAGCGGTTTTCGGGCCGATGGCGTTGACGTTCACCACCAGCCGGTCCGGCTCGAGCACAATCTTGCCCGGCTCAAGAGCCGCAAGGTCGGTGTTCTGAAGAAAATGAACAGCCTCTGCAAAGAGGGGATTCAGGGAGGCATAGTTGCCCAGGTTGTCTAACGTATCCAGAATCATAGTTAATGGTTTATGGGTTTAGTTCGGCTCTGCCAAGGTTTAGTTCCGGCTGCGCCGGAGGTTTATTTAGTTAAGAGTTAAGAATTAAGAGTTAAGAAGTAAGAAGTAAGAGGTCATAGGACGTGTTCGTTAAACATTAAACGTTAAACGTTAAACCAAAATCATAGGACGTGTTCGTTAAACATTAAACGTTAAACGTTAATCCACAGTTCCGGCTTCACCATCAGAAGCTTCAGCGCCTTCCTCAGAGTCGGCTTCGAAGTCTTCGTCAAAAGCCTCATCTTCGAGGTCTTCGTCCATCTCCAGATCTTCGCTGTTGAAGAGATTGTTGTCATTGAACACGACATGCTGGACGAAAGCTCCGGCTTCGTCATATTCATTGAACGTCCCCACACGACGGCCGTTCACAAACTCGCCTTCAAAACGGTGTTTGGTCTTGGCATCGATGAAACGTCCGTGTCCGTGCGGCAGTCCAGCATGCCATGTGCCTTTGAAGCTGTCGCCGTTGGGTGCCACAAAGGTTCCGACGCCTTCGAACAAGCCGGCAGCCCAGTGGCCGTCGTAGCTGCCCCCACTGGCAAAGCTGTAGAGTCCCTCGCCTTGCATGACGCCGCCCTCCATGTGACCGTTATAGATGTCGCCATTGGCAAAGGTATAGACGCCGTCGCCGGTGCGCTGGCCACGGTTGAAGTCGCCTTGATAGACATCGCCATTGGCAAAGCGGTATTTGCCTTGACCATGCATCACGTCGTTATACCATTGTCCTTCAAACGAGTCCTTGTTGGCAAACAGGGCCTTTCCCTGTCCGTGACGGCGTCCAGCCCGCCACTGTCCGTCGTAGCGGCTGCCGTCGGGCTCCGTCAGTACGCCGTATCCGTCACGCAGGTTCTCTTTCCATCCCCCGCTGTAGTTTGCACCGGTGGCCGCCCACGTGTAGCTGCCCTGCCCCGTGCGGGCGCCATGTTCCCAGAGACCGAAATAGGAGTCGCCACTGGCATAGTGGAGTGAGCCGTAGCCCTGTATCTCGCCTGCACGCCACTGGCCGTCGTAGGTGTCGCCATTGGCATAGTAGCGGATTCCCTTCTCGTCGGGCTTGTCCTGCTGCCAATGGCCTTCGTAGCGGCTGCCGTCACGATAGTAGCAGATGCCTTCGCCCTGTCGCTTGCCGCGCACAAACTGACCGACATAACGCTCGCCGTCGCCCATCAGCTGCTCGCCCTGTCCGTGGGGCACAAGGCCAATGATAGACTGCCCCTTATAGGTGGAGCCATCGTGCAGATGGATTATCTTACCCGTCGTTGTCGTGTCGTTTTTTTCGTTCTGACGGCCCTGCTGCTGAGGCCATGGGGCAGCAAGGACAGCTTGTGACATCAGCACACATAAAGCCACGCTGACGGATATCTTTAGTTGCATCACAAAATTCATAGACTTTTTCATCTTTTTGAAGGATGGGGTGCAAAAGTAATCATTTACCCGCAAATAGCCAAACAAAAGGAAGGAAATTGTCTGTTCTCTGTGGTGAATCGACGTTTCCTATCAAAATCAGTCGATGGTAAATTCGTGTCTGCCCTGCTCTACTTCAGTCGAGGTGCCATCGGGAAAGACGACCGTAGCCTCTGACCCCACGGGGATGGTGACCGTGAGACGCCACTTCTCGCCCACACGCTGTACCTCGCTACGCAACAGGCCGAAAGGTGTCATTTTCTCATAGGCCACGCGGGGTAGCGTGGGGCTCAGACAGGGACGGATAATGACGTGACGATAGCCGGCACTCTTCACCAACGAGAAACCAAGCCGGCGCCATTCGTCGTCGGAAGCCGACAAAGGGGGTTCAAGGCGCACGCCCGCCAAGTCACGGTAGAGGCTGACGAGTCCGCCGCCGAACATGGGGTGATTGCGCGAGTTGCTGCCGTCCCACGCCTCCCAGGTGACGGTGGCGCCCTGTTCAATCCAATGGCCGAAGCCGGGGAAGTCGCGCTGACGGAGCACACGGAGGGCAAGCTCGGTCAAGCCGTTGTTACACAGCACCTCGAAAAGGAAACGCGTGCCGAAAATACCCGTGTTCAGATGGCCATTGTAGGTTTCGCTGATTTCGTGCTCCAACGTACGCACCACGTCGGCCTTCACCGAATCAGGCACGCCCATGTAGAGCGCGAGGACGTTGCTGCCGTAGTCGCCGTAGCTTTTTGCCTCGGGGTCATAGAATTTATGATGAAAGGCATCGCGGGTGCGTTTTGCAAGGGCGTGGTACGTTTCCGTGTCTTCTGTGAATTCATTGGGTACCAAGTGGAAACACTGAGCAATTACTCTCGCTGCACGGGCTGTCAGCTCTGCACAGTACCACAGATAGAAGGTATGCACAAGCTCGTCCTTCGGCAGTCCGAAGGCGGGCGACCAGTCGCCGAGGTTGAGCCAGTAGAGGGGTTTGCCGTCGGGGCTTGTCTTCTGCTGGAACATGGTGCCGTCGGCCGTGACGGACTGCTGCATGTGACGGAGCTGTTCCTTCATGGCATGGTAGTTAAAACTTAAATCGAAGACATCTCCCGTGTGCATATAGAGTTCCCAGGGGATGATGTTCATGGCAGCGCCCCACGCCACGCCTCCGCCGCAGATGGGCTGCCACGGGGCGCCATTGGGGACGTAGCCGTCATCGACATTCTGTGTGTCGCGCATGTCGCGCAGCCATTTGCGGTAGAAGGCCGTCGCATTGAAGTTCTCCAGTACCGTCGGGCAGGCCACCTGACCGTCGCCGGTGTAGGGAGCGCGCTCGCGGTGGGGGCAGTCGGAGGCCACGCCACAATGCATATTGTCGATCTGCGACTGCTGCCAGATGGTGTTGATGCGATTGAGCAGACGGTCGGAGCTGACGAAACGGGCATCGATGGGAACGTCGGTGCCGATGCATTCGGCGGTAACCATGTCGGGCGTCAGATGCTCCACACCGGTGATGATGGCCTGCGAAAAGACGTACCACGCAAAGCGGGCGCCGTACTCCTCTTCACCTTCGCCGCGGAAGATGTACTTGTCGGTACCGACAGGCTCTTCGCAGGGATAGCGGATTGTCAGCTCCTGCCCCGCCTTCCCCTTGATGCCCTGCAGATGGAGGCGGCCGGAGATAACGTGGTCGAATGTCGCCGTCCATTCGCCCGACTTGTTGCGGACGAGGGAGAGGGGACGGAGCATCTCGACGACCTTATCCGTCGGGGCGTCATGGGCGGTGAGCTTTCCGTCGGGCGCCTTGCGAATCACCGCCTTCTGCCAGCCGGAGGTCTCGCAGCCGGCACTTGCCCAGAGTGGTTCCTCCAAACGGGCATCATAGACCTCGCCGGTGTAGATGTCGTTGTTCTGGATAGGCGACGGCTTGACAAGCCAGCTCCCGTCGGTGACAACCGTCTCGTGCCGTCCGCCGGCATAGGTGATATCCAGCTGGCAGAGGAGGCGCGGCGAGCCGAACGGCGCCATCAGGCGATGGCTGGGATGGGCCCAGCCGTTACCCAGCAACACGCCAACGGCATTTTCGCCTTCATGGACATAGGGCGTAAGGTCGTAGGCGAGGTACATGATGCGGTAGTCGCGGAAGTGGTCGCTGATGGGGATATTGGCATGGTCGAGCCCCTCGCGGCGGGTGAAATTGGTAAAGTTGGGCACATAGTAATCGTCGCCCACGCGCTGGCCGTTGGCGTAGAGTTCGAAAAATCCCATCGCCGTGACGTATGCCTTCACGCGTTCAATCTTACCTTTTAAAATAAAGTCCTTGCGGAACATGGGCGCCACGCTGTCGGCCGCTGAAACCTCCTCACTCTGCCAGGGGGCACCAATCCATTGGGCCTTCCAGTCGTCGGCCTCCAGCCCAACGCCGAAGTGGGCAGGCTCGCTCCAGTCGGAGACGACACCCCGCTCGTCCCATACGCGCACTTGCCACCAGGCTTCCTGACCGCTCTTCAGCGTCTTGCCCCAATACATGTTTGGAATGAAATAAGTATTGTTGTCGGTTATCTGTTTGCCGGAATTCCACAAGTCGGCCTTCCCCTTCAGGAGTTTTTCCTTCGACGAGGCCACGCGAATCTGATAGGCCGTCTGCCGTTTGCCCTTCAGCGTGTCGCTGGTAGGGACGTTAATCCACGACAGGCGCGGGTGGCGGGTTTCCAACGCCATCGGGTCTGCCATGTTTTCGCACGTCAGCGACTGAGGTACGATTTCCACGTTTTTTTCTTGCCGTGCCTCTGCAGCAAGTGTTGCTACAGCACATACGGAAATGAGCAAAAAGAATCGATGCAAAGTTTTCATATTCTATTTTATCAATTTTCAATTATCAATTATCAATTGCGCCGCAGGCGCCAAGTTCATCCAGTCGTCTATCAGGCGTCGCGCCATGCTCTCCGGCCCGGGGATGGCGAGCGAGCCGTCGTCATGCATGGGCAACGACTCACGGCTGAAGAAGCGGCCGTCCTTCAGCTCGCCGTCGGCAAACGTCACTTCGCCGCTCACGTAGTCGGCATGGAAGCCTACCATCAGCCCTAACGGGTAGGGCCACGGCTGACTGCCGAAGTAACGGATGTTCTCCACTACGAGCGACGTCTCCTCCTTCACCTCCCGAGCCACACACTCTTCGAGGCTCTCGCCGGTTTCGACAAAGCCCGCCACCAGTCCGAAGAAATCGCGGCGGAACGTCTTTGCCTTCACCAGCAGCGCTTCATCGCCTTTGTGGACCAGCACAATGATGGCCGTGTTCAGTTGTGGCCACACCTCCTGTCCGCAGCTGTCGCACACTCGGCTGATAGCCGTGTGCCACCTCATGGGTGCGCTGCAGCAGCCGCAGAACCGCGTCTGCTCGCTCCAGTAGAGCAGCTCCCAAGCCTTCCCCGCCCGCTGGTAATCCACCGGCGGCAGCATCCGGCTCGTCTCGCGCAGGCCGAAAGCCTCCAGCTCGCCTTCGTCCGCAGCAGCCGGCATGAGGTCCACCCGCCCCACAGCCTCATCGGCCGAAAAGGCATGTAGGGTCTGTCTGAGGGTCGTCGAAGCGGGCAGCACCCACTTCCCCTCCACACGGTTCAGCAGAATTTTATCCTCCTTATTAAATAAATATAGCCGACGCATGACAAAAAACTTTCACTTTCGGGGACAAAGATACGGTTTTTTTTGTATTTTTGCACACGAAACCGAAAACACCTTGCATGTCATCATGAAAAAGTCCTTTTTTAGCCTTTTTGCAGCCGCCGTTGCGGCGCTGTTTGCCCTCTCCGCCTGCGGACCGAGGGAGATTGAATTCCGCATTGTGGGCACCAGCGACGTCCATGGCAACTACTACCCCTACGACTTCGTGACCGACCGCCCTGCAGCGGGCAGCCTGGCACGCGTCCAGAGCTATCTGCGCGAGCAGCGCGCCACGTGGGGCGACCGGCTCATCTACGTCGATAACGGCGACCTCATCCAGGGCCAGCCTACCTCGTATTACTATAATACCGTGGCCGTGGCCGACGTCCATCTGGCCGACCAGATGCTCAACTACATGGGCTGCGAGATCGGCACGCTGGGCAACCACGAAATCGAGACCGGAGGCACCACCTACCAGCGCTACATCCTCGACGCCGACTTCCCCGTGCTGGGCGCAAACATCCTGCTCGAGGGTACGGAGCATAACTTCATTCCTCCCTACAAGGTCATCGAGCGTCACGGCGTACGGATAGCCTTCATCGGCATGCTCACCCCCGCCATCCCCAACTGGCTACCGCGCGAGCTGTGGCGCGAGCTGGAGTTTACTGACATTGCGACGTCTGCCCGCAAATGGGTGGCATACGTGCAGGAGCACGAGCAGCCCGACGTCATCATCGGCGTCTTCCATTGCGGCCTTAATGGCGGCATCGTCACCGACACATACGCCGAGAATGCCACCGAGCAGGTGGCGCGCACAGTACCCGGCTTCGACGCCATCATCTTCGGCCACGACCATCACCTCTACTGCGACACTATCGTCTCCGCCGAGGGTAAGGTCGTACCCCTTGTCAACCCCGCCAACGGCGCCCGCAGCGTCTCGCAGCTGACACTCTCGCTGAAGAAGGATCATGGCCGGTGGACCCTGGCGCACACCGATGCCGCCAACGTCTCCGTCCTCGACTATGAACCCGACCCCGACTTCATGACTACCTTCGCCCCGCAGATGGAGCTCATCAAGAAATACGTCTCCAAGCGCATCGGCACGTTCACCGAGACCATCTCGTCGCGCGATGCCTACTTCGGCCCCTGCCCCTTCATGGACTTCATCCACCAGATGCAACTCGACATCACCCATGCCGACATCTCCATCGCCGCCCCCCTCTCGCTGAACGCTACCATCAAGGCCGGCGACGTCTATGTGCGCGACATGTTCAATCTCTATCGCTACGAGAACATGCTCTACACCATGATGCTGACGGGCCGCGAGGTGCGCGACCATCTGGAGATGTCCTACTCCCTCTGGGCGAACCAAATGAAGTCGCCTGCCGACCATCTGCTGCTACTGAGCGACGACGACACAGCCAGCGGCGACAAGAACACCGCTGCCGGACGCCCCAAGTTCCGGGGTATCTATTATAACTTCGACAGCGCGGCGGGCATCCGCTACGAGGTCGATGTCACCAAGCCCGCCGGACAGCGTGTGCGCATCCTCAGCATGGCCGACGGCCGGCCCTTCGACCTTGACAAGACCTACCGCGTAGCCGTCAACTCCTATCGCGGCAACGGCGGCGGCGAGTTGCTGACGCGCGGCGCCGGCATCCCCCACGACGAACTGCGCAGCCGCGTCGACTACAGTACCGATGCCGACCTCCGCTTCTACATGCTCTCCTACATCGAAGCCCGCGACACCATCACCCCCCAGCCCGTCTGCCAATGGCGCTTTGTGCCCGAGCGCTGGACCGTCCCCGCCGCCCAGCGCGACCGCGCCCTACTCTTCAACTAGTCCTATAGCCTCCTATGGTTCCTATAGTCCCTATAGTTCCTATAGCTCCTATAGCTCCTATAGCCCCCATCTCCCCAAAATCCCCGGAAATGAAAAAACACCTCGCCGCCCTCGCCACCCTGCTGTTTGCCGTCGCCGCCTTCGCCCAACCCTCGGCCACCTACTACCAGTCCGTCAATGGTTTGGCGAAAGAAGAGCTGAAGAAAGCCCTGCGCCTCATCATCAGCAGCCACAACAAGACCCCCTATAATTCGCTCGACAACGAGTACCCCAAAATCTACTACCTCTACGACGACGAGAAAGGCCTTTCTACGGCCCGCGTGTACGACATCTTCAGCGACGAGGTGTTCGCCTTCACCAGCACCACCATGTGGAACAAAGAGCACGTCGTCCCCAAGAGCTGGTGGGGCAACAGCACCAGCATACCCGCCTACAGCGACCTCTTCAGCGTCATCCCCTCGCTCGCCACGGCCAACAGCGCCAAGAGCAACTATCCCCCGGGCATTGTCGATAAGACAAGCAGCAAGGCCAAGAACAGCGGACGCATCTGGACCGGCCCCGCCACCGACGGCACGGGCGGCACGTACAGCAACGTGTGGGAGCCCTACGATGACTTCAAGGGCGACTTTGCCCGCATCGTCATGTACGTCGCCACCTGCTATGCCGACATCGACTGGGGCTCGAACGCCAATGTCAGCAGCGAGATTTTCAAGGAAGAGTGGCCCACCCTCAGCCCCTGGCTCTACAGGCTGATGCTCCGCTGGCACAACGCCGACCCCGTCAGCGAGAAAGAGAAGCGAATCAACAACGACGTTTTCGACGTCCAGGGCAACCGCAACCCCTTCATCGACTATCCCGCCCTGGCGGACTACATCTGGGGCGACTACACCACCAAGCCCTTCGACCTCTCCGCCGCCACGCTCTATGCCCACGTGGGCGGAGGCACCACCTCGTTCACCGTCACCTACATGGCCAATGGCGGCTCGGCAGCCCCTGCAGCACAGACCACGCAGGACAGCCGCGTCACCCTCACCACCGCCCTGCCCTATCGCCACGGATACGTCTTCACAGGCTGGAACACCCGTGCCGACGGACGCGGACAGAGCTACTCCCCAGGCCAGACCTACGTCCTAAGCGCCAACGTCACCCTCTATGCCCAATGGGCCGAGAGCGGCGATCATTCCGATACCCTTTGGCAGCTTGTCACCAGCGCCGACCAACTCGCAGCTGGCGACAACTACATCATTGCCTACAACACAGCCAGCTTCGTTGCCGGCGAGCTGAACACCTCCTTCCTCACCACCGTCGCCGCAGCCTTCTCCGACGACAAGACGACACTCGACGAACTGCCTGCCGGAGCACTCACCTTCGTCCTCGGCGGAACGAGTGGCAAATGGACGCTCACCTCCACCGCCGGAGCCCTGGGAGCCACAGCCGCCAAGAAGCTCGCCTTCGGCTCGGGCACCACCACCTGGGACATCACCTTCGCCTCCAACGGTACCGCCACCATCGCCAGCACCAACTCCAGCTACGGCACACTCCAGTACAACGCCTCGTCACCCCGCTTCACCACCTACACCTCTAACCAAAAGTCCGTACAGCTCTACCGTCAGGTGCAGACGCCGCGCCGCCACAGGGTTACCACCACCGACTTCTGCTACGCCACGCTCTACCTCGACTACCCCGTCAGCATCCCCGACGGCGTGACGGCCTACTACGCCACGCTCTCCGACGATGCCGATGCCGTGCTCCTGCACCCCATAGCCGACGCCATCCCTGCCCGCACAGCCGTCGTCGTCCAAGCCGAAGCCTCCACCACCTACACATTCACCGAGACCACGCTCACCACGTCCACCGACATGAACGGCAACCTGCTCATCGGCTTCTCCACCGACACCCCCGTCATCGGCGCCCCCGACGTCAGCTACTACGCATTAAACCGACGCCAAGCCGAGAGCCATCAAGCAAGCTTGGATGGCGACGCCGATGACCTCGTCGGCTTCTTCGCCCCCAAAGGCGCCGGCAATCCCCACGGCAGCTTCACCGCCATCGCCCACAAGGCCTACCTACGCCTCGCCGGCATCACGGCCGCCCCCTCATTAGCTCTCCGCATAGACGGCGCCACAGCCGTCCATCCTCTCGAGAATGACACCGAGAACGCCAGCACCCCCGACCCCGACGCCCCAATTTACAACCTCGCCGGGCAACGCGTTTACCATCTCACCCGCGGCATCTACATCGCTAACGGCCACAAAATAATAGTCAAAGAATAGCCCCTCCCTCCTCTATAGTCCCTATAGTCCCTCCCCCCTCTATAGTTCCTATAGTCCCTATAGTCCCTATAGTTCCTATAACCCCTATAGTTCCTATAGCCCCCTATAGCCTCTATAACCTCCCCTAGCCTCCTCTTGCGTCCACTAAATATCCTTTTGCCCCGAAAGCCATGAAACCATACTCCAAACCCGAAATCAAAGCCACGCAGATGCAACCTCTCCACCTGCTGGCCGCCAGCGGCAAAGCCTTTAACCTCTTCGACACCGAAGGCGACAATCCCTTCGATGCCGCCCCACCCTTCTTCCGTTCCCCCTGGGGCTTCCCGCCGGCGCCACATTGTTAGCCGACAGAGCTGCAATAGCAGCATCGATGCTTTCGTCCTTTTTTACGTCCGTAGAATCAAACGCTACGTCCGTAGAATCAAACGCTGCGACAATAGAATCAAACGCTACGTCCGTAGAATCAAACGCTACGACAACAGAATCAAACGTTGCGAAGATAAAATCAAACGTTATCATCACGACGTCAAACGTCTGCCTCTACTCTTTTTCTCTTCTCTTTTTTACAGGAAATTTTAAAAAAACGCCAACACCCACCCAAGTCGCCATAACAGATTGTGACAAAGCACTTTATCTTAGGTAGGTGTTTGCTAAACACCTACCTAACACCTACCTAACACCTACCTATCACCTACCCAAACACCCTTCTCAAAAAAGCAAACAAGGTAATTCGGGTATCGGAAAGTTCATAAAAAAGTTTGAGAGTGCCTTTGCGAGGAAGTAATGATGGAAAAGCGAGAGCCAAAGTAAAGATGCGGTATGTCGCGTCTCAGAAGTCAGGTAGGTGTCAGGTAGATGTTAGGTAGGTGTTAGGTAGGTGTTAGGTAGGTGTTTGCCGAACACCTGCCTAACATAACGCATTATATAGCAATCCGTTGCAAGGGTTCGGGTAGGTGTTGGCCATTTTTTTAAAAAAACCTTTTTTTCAAGAAGCGGAAGTTGCATTTAACTCTTCTTTCCAGTGCCCTTGCCGCAATTGAAGATTGAAGATTGACTGGTGCGCAGCTAATTGTGATTCGTAAACTATGAATTGCAAATTACGAACTGTGTGCTATAATCATCGTTCGTGAATGAGGCCGGTGCGGAAGGCGAAGAGAAGGCGGCGGAGGTCGTCGATGCGGGCAGCGATTTCGCGGCCCTTGTCGGTCTCACGCATCATGATGCGCTGCGTACGCATCTCCACCAGATGACGTGTGGAGCGGATGTCGGTGCCTTTGCGGATGGCGTCCTCTGTGCTGGTGAAGGGCTGGTGCTCAACCAGCTGCATACCGCGCGAGTGATAGACAAGGGTGTAGCCGGCGATGCCCGTCACATGCTGATAGGGTTTCGAGAAACCGCCGTCGATGACAATGAGCTTGCCACCCGCCTTGAGAGGGCTCTCACCTTTGGCCGTGTGGATGGGCGTGTGGCCATTGATGATGTGGCGATGAGTGCCATGCACGTCGAACTCCTCAAGGATACGTTCAACAGCCAATGGGTCGTCGCGGAAGGCATAGTAGGCGCCTTTGGTTTCTTTCCACGAAGTTTTGTCTTTCAGGAAATAACGTTCGAAGGTGGTCATTTTGTCCTTGTCGAAAAGGGGCGAGTCTTTTCCGCACCAGAGGTACCATAGATAATCGACTGCCTCGCCCACCTGAGGAAGAAGCTTGTTCCCGAAGACCGCTTCCCTGATCAGCTTGTCAATACGGTCGAGGAGCGAGCGTCCATGAAAGGTATCACCCATGATGGTGACGTCGCGGAAGGTGCCGTCGGCATTCATCGGCACCGAGGCATGATAGAGCAGGTTGCCGTTCGAGACAAGATACATGGAGCCATTGTCGAGCAGCAGTCGGATGTGCTTCTTCAGCTTTTCGGAGGTCAGGAAGGAGTGGCGGATCTGTTCGATAAGCTCCTGCTCTTCAATGCTTAGCCGGTAGGGGTCGGAAGGGTCAACGGTGGGGAGGAAGGTGTCGCTCATGGTGTAGCGTCGCCCGCCTATGCGGCAAACGCCTTTCTGGAGGTCTGCTTTGTCGAGCAGCAGGCGGTCGTCCATACCGAACTCAGGACGGCGACGGATAATCTCGGCCTCGAGCTTGAACTGCAGGATGCTGATGGCCTTGTGCATCTGGGCAATCAGACGGCGGGTCTTCTCGCTAAGGGTGACGTTCTCTTCCAGGCGGGGACCGAAGGCATCGCAGGGGTCGTCCTTGTAAACCTCCATAGCAAAGATGGCAAGGGGCAGCAGATTGATGCCGTACCCGTCCTCGAGCACGCTGAGGTTGCCGTAGCGCATGCAGATGCGCAGGATGTTGGCCATGCAGGCGACGTTGCCGGAGGCTGCACCAATCCACAGCACATCGTGATTGCCGAACTGGATGTCGAAATTCTGATATTGCTCAAGGGCGTCCATGACAAGGTGGCTGCCCGTACCGCGGTCGAACAGGTCGCCGACGATGTGAAGCCTGTCGACGGCAAGCCGCTGGATGACCGTGCAAAGGGCTGCGATGAAGTGGTCGGCCTCGCCAATATCGATGATGGTATCGACGATGCTGCTCACATAGCGGTTTTTGTTACGCATGCCCTCCGATTCGTGCAGTAGCTCCTGTATGATGTAGCTGAACTCCTTGGGGAGCACCCCGCGCACCTTCGAGCGGGTGTATTTCGACGAGATGTTCTGGCAGATGAGCACCAGGTAGCGGATGGTAATCGAATACCACGAGACGGAAAGCTCACCGCCCTTCACGGCAGCCTCTTCGCGGAGTAGGGCGAGCTTCTCCTCTGGATAGTAGATAAGGGTGCAGAGGTCGCGCAGCTGACGCTCATTCAGCTCGTCGCCAAGCAGTTCCGTCACCTTGCGGCGGATGTCGCCGGACGCGTTCTTGAGCACATGCTGAAAGGCTTCGTGCTCACCGTGAATATCGGCAAGGAAGTGTTCCGTACCCTTCGGGAGGTTCAGGATGGCTTCAAGGTTGATAATCTCCGTGGCCGTCTCTGCGGCGTTTTTATAGGTCTTGGCCAGCAGCCGCAGATAGTCCATTTGGCGCTCTATTTCTTCCATGGGATACTGAAGTTGGGACATAGTGAAATGTTTTTTGGCAAAAGTACGCATTTATTCGCGATTTTTTTATTCCTTTGCAAAAATTTTTTGAGAATGTATAAATTCGAACCTATTCTGAAGACCCTCATCTGGGGTAGCGAGAGTTGGCAGTTGTCGGGTGTACCCGGCTCGTTGTCTGTTGTTTTTGAAGGTCCCGAGAAGGGACGCACGGTGGCTGACCTGCTCTGTGAGCAGCACGAGCGGCTGGTGGGCCGCCGCAGCTACGAGCGCTATGGCGACACCTTCCCTCTCCTTATTAAATTTATAGAGGCCAATCTGCCGCTTTCCGTCCAGGTCCATCCGAACGACGAGCTGGCCCGCAAGCGCCACAACTCCTTCGGCAAGACCGAGATGTGGTATGTGCTGCATGCCAAGAAGGACGCCTACCTCTATGCGGGCTTCAACCAGCTGCTCGACCCCGAGAGCTACCAGCGCATGGTGGCCGACGGCAGCATCACCAAGGCGCTGGCCAAACACACGTTGCAGGAGGGCGACGTCTTCTTCCTCCCCGCAGGACGCGTGCACAGCATCGGCGGCGGAACAACCATTGCCGAGATACAGCAGACCAGCGACATCACCTACCGCATCTACGACTTCGGCCGTCTGGACAAGAACGGCAATCCCCGCGAGCTGCACACCGAGCTGGCCAAAGATGCCATCGACTACCAGGTGCTGTCAGACTACCGCACCCACTATCTCCCCTGCCCCAACCGCCCCGTCGAGCTGGTCAACTGCGACTACTTCACCACCTCGCTGCTCGACCTCAACCAACCCCTCCACTTCGACCACAGCGCCATGGACTCGTTCGTCATCTACATCGGACTGGAAGACAATTGCGAGTTCACCGACGCCAAGGGTGAAACCGCCCTGCTCCATGCTGGACAGACGCTGCTCGTCCCTGCTTCAAACAGCACCCTCGACCTCCGGCCCGTCGGCACAGCCAAACTGCTCGAAGTGCACATCTGAAAAAATAAAAATTAAAAACAATCCGAAACTTGCAACATAGCCGTTTTTGCACTATTTTTGCAGCATGACATTTGCATATAAAGGAACGTCGCGCCTCGCACCATCTTCTAAATTCGTATAATTCGTAAAATTCGTAGTAAAAAAAGTTATAGCAATGAAAAAAACATTTTATTTCGTACTGATGGGCGCAGCCCTCATGTTTACCTCCTGCAAGACCAGCCAGAGTGCTTACAAACAAGCCTATGAGAAAGCCAAGGCACAGGAGACGTATGCTCAGGCAGACGCCAACGCCCCCGTGCAGGTGACGCCCGCCACCGAAACCGTCACTCCCGTGACGCCCGCCACCGACAACACCCCCGTCCGCTCTGAGGCCGTCGTCGCCCTGGGTGGTGACCTCAAGGCCTACAGCGTCATCTGCGGCAGCTTTAGCGTTCAGACCAATGCCGAGAGCCTCTGCCAGTCGCTCAAAGCCGACGGCTACAAAGCCGGCATAGTCAAGAACGTCGACCGCAACATGTACCGCGTCTATATCGGCACCTACAACACGAAGGCCGAGGCCGTCACCGCCCGCGACGCCTTCAAGGCTGCCAACCCCAGCCGTCAGGACTTCCAGGAATCCTGGATTCTGCTGAAAAAGTGATACCCTTTCTGGACATAAAGGCCGTCACCGCCCTGCACGCCGATGAAATCACAGCGGCGGTGAACGGCGTTGTCCACTCGGGATGGTACCTGAAAGGACGTGCCACCGACGAGTTTGAGCAGGCGTATGCAGCCTACATCGGCACGGCCCATTGCGTGGGCTGCGCCAACGGGCTGGATGCGCTTACCCTTATTTTAAAAGGATATAGGGAACTGGGCGTGATGGCTCCTGGCGACGAGGTCATCGTGCCAGCCAACACCTTCATCGCCTCCGTGCTCGCCATCACCCGTGCAGGGCTCACGCCCGTGCTGGTGGAGCCGCGTGCCGACACATCGCTCATCGACGACAGCCTCATCGAAGCCGCTATTACCCCTCGCACTCGTGCCGTCATGATTGTCCACCTCTACGGGCGCTCGGCATGGACGCCACGCATAGCCGACATCTGCCGCCGCCACCATCTGAAGCTCATCGAAGACAATGCCCAGGCACACGGAGCTGAAGCCTCACCTAACCTTTCCCCCTCCTTCAGGAGAGGACTGAGGAGGCTAACCGGCTCACTCGGCGATGCGGCTGGGCATAGCTTCTATCCAGGCAAGAACCTGGGCGCGCTGGGCGATGCTGGAGCTGTCACGACGGACGACGACGCTTTGGCCGACGTCGTACGCCGCTTGGGCAACTACGGCATGGAGCCCAAGTACCATTGCGACCTTCAGGGCCTCAACAGCCGCATCGACGAGGTGCAGGCCGCCGTCCTTTCCGTCAAGCTCCGCTATCTGGACGAAGACAACGACCGCCGCCGCGCCATCGCCGCCATCTATGCCGAGATGCTCCCACCCCATCTTCTTTCCCCAATCCCTAACCCCTCACCCCTAACCCCTCACCCGTCGTCCGTCTTCCACATCTTCCCCATTTTTACGGACAGGCGCGACGCCCTTCAACGGTATCTGCTTTCAGAAGGGGTTGAGACTAACATCCACTACCCCATCCCGCCTCATCGCCAACGTTGCTTCCCGCAGTTCAACCACCTCGTCCTGCCCGTCACCGAACGTCTGGCAGCCACCGAGCTCAGCCTCCCCATCAGCCCCGCCCTTTCCCCCTCAGACGCCCGCTTCGTCGCAGAAAAGATATTACACTTCGTTCAGAAACAAGAGCTTTAGTTAAATGCCGCAAGCGAGACTATTTTCTTAACTCTTAACTAAAAATCATGAAAATCCGCCGTCTCTCCGATGCCTTCGTCGCCGCATCTGAAGTTCGCGACATTCTCGACCGCGAAAACATCCCCTTCACTCCCGTCAGCCAGGTAAACTGGCCCGCCTACCCTTACCTCCCTGAGGTTGCCGTCCGAATGGCTTTGGGTAACGATGCCCTGCTCATCCACTATCGCGTCAGCGAGCAAGCCGTGCTGGCACGCTATGTGACGGACGGCGACCGCGTCTGGACGGACTCTTGTGTCGAGACGTTCATCCGCCCCGATGGCGCAAACGGCTATTACAACATCGAGTGCTCGTGCATCGGCACGCTCCTCATCGGCTACGGCGAGGGACGCGAAGGGCGCGAACCCCTTTCGACAGGCCTGCTTGGTACCGCCGACCGCTGGTCGTCATTAGGCCGTCGCCCCTTGGGCCTCGCGGGTTCGCCCACCACGTGGGAGCTCGCCCTCGCCCTGCCCTACACCCTTTTCGGCGAGCACGCCCATCAAGTTTCTTCCGGCCGCTTCCGCTTCAACGTCTATAAATGCGGCGACGACCTCCCCACGCCCCACTTCGTCTCCCTCTTCCCCATCGACGTTCCCGAGCCCGACTTCCACCGCCCCGACTTCTTCGGAAAGCCGGAATAACAAGACAAAAACACTTATAGACGAAAAAGAAAGACAGAAGGTTTTTTTGAAATAATTTGTGATTTTGAAAAAAAGCCTGTACCTTTGTTGCATAAATAGTTTAATGTATGGAAGCAACGGTCTTTAATCCTATTCAGATTCATCTGTTGAAGATGTTCGAACGCAAGAAAAGCGTCGAAGATCTTCAGGAAGTACAGGACGTGTTGGGCAAATACTATGCGCAAAAAATGAAAGACCATCTAAACAAGCTCTGGGACGAGGGTGTCCTTGACCAGAAACGACTTGACGAAATCAACGAGATGGACCTTCACGAATGGATGAGAAAGAGCGAGTAAAACCCTATGCGAATCGTCCTTGACACAAACAGCCTTATCCAAAGCATCCCCGAGAGAAGTCCATTCTATGTTGTGTGGGAATCGATTCTTTCGGGTGAGAATGTTCTGTGCGTTTCCAATGAGATTTTGGAAGAGTACACAGAAATACTTCAACGGCTTGCAGGAGAGTTGACGGCAAAATATGTCATCGATGCATTGATGGAATGTAAATATGTTGAACTGATTACCCCATATTATCATTTCAATCTGATTGCAGCCGATCCTGACGACAACAAATTCGTCGATTGTGCTATATCAGCTCAGGCTCGTTATGTTGTTACGAATGATAAGCATTTTGATGTTTTACGCCAGACAGAGTTTCCTGTCGTTGATGTCATAGCCCTCAAAGACTTCGTAAAGTTTCTCCGCCACTAATCGGTGGAGGTTTCTTCCATATTCGCTACTATTATCATCCCCACCTCACGAAGAAGCTGTTGAGGTGGGGATGAGAGTTAATAGAAAGCTTTTAAGTTCAACAAAACCTTCCCTCGTGTTCTATTGCTTGAATACAGGACGGACAGCACAACCGTAACATCGCATCCAAGCGTCAGGATTAATAGAAGTGTAATCACCCAATTTATCAACTCTACTACAGTATGCCCCTATTGACCAATCATGTAAACTGGAAGACCAATAATAGCCTTGACTTCCATAACCATCAATGCCTCTTGTATTGTATTCCATCCCGCATAAAGGTAAAAGAATATATCTACTATTGCTTTTGCTTGTAACTTTTACGACTTTCACTCCATTAGAAGTGATGAATTCTGTGGTACAATTCGCCATCAATTCTTCATGTTCTTCCATCGTTGGCATACGCCATTTTCCACCCCACGCTACACTTGCTGCGTCATCCGATCTATCTAAGACAGTTTTATTGTCAATAGAGGAGCATCTGAATTCCCATCTATTATCTTTGCCATCATCTGTAAGGATACAGTATTTATTAATGGTATAAGCTTTGTTTCCATTATATGTCCAGTCTTGAATCCAATATTTGTAATTATCATAGGTGTATGTTTTTGATTCTTTGCTACTCGTTTCACCCCATGCAAAGTATTCACCATCTTCTTCTGGTGCATTAGCTCCGACATTCGTTGTTGCCCAAAGGGTACCGCTCGGCAATCCCAAGTCAACATATTCGTGGCTGTTGTATGTTCCTGTTCCTTGGTCTGCGCCTGTACCGTAGCAGCTCGTCAAATTGAAATCATACGATTTGCCTGCCACGAAATTCTTGCCATACCCTGTAAATTGATGTTGAAGGCCGTTGATATCGATTACAGTAGCGACAAACTGCTTGTCAAGGAAATCTGATACTGGAGGAATCATCGCATACAACGTAAGGATTTTCTCCTCTGGCGTATTAGTAATGTTGTCAAGTAACAGTGTGAATGTAGAGGACATTGAAGACGATGTAATAGAAGGTGTTTCGTTTTTCAGATTAATGGTTCCTTTTGATGTAAAGAGAACGCCTGTGCCTGTAGGCGTAACCGTCATCTTGGTGAACGTTGTTACCCTGTCTACATGCAATCTGAATCTGACAAAACACCCGAGGTGTTTCATCTCCAGATTTACATTTCCCTCGGCATCGGGCTGAGTTGCAGCAGAAGCAAGGAAGTCGTAAGCGCCCAAATGAGCCGTTGAATTGTTTCCCCTTTGCGTCTGATTGGTATAGTCAACAGGGATGGTTGCTTCGGACACCGTATAGTTTTTGTCACTAAACGGATAATAGGCAGCATACTTGTAGTTCGAACGAAGTGCCCATGCGCCACCATCAAATTTTGCCGAAGAGGTTCCTGCTCCATCTGAAATAGGAAAGGCCACTTGGTCTCCCCCAACAGGATAGATGCCGATGACGTCTCCTTCCGTCCACGAAGAAAGGAAACCTTCAGTTTCACTAACGGTGTAAGCGGTACGAGTGGAGGTTTCGTCGTCAGCAAAGGGTGTAAGTACGACGTTAATTCCTTTGACACTCTGACTTTCTTGTACATTAGCCTCTTCAGAACAAGCGCAAACCAAAAGCGCCATGCTCGTAATGACATAAAAAATGCTTTGTTTTTTCATTGCTGTGCTTTTTAAGGTTAAAGATTAAACGGATTGAAATTCCAGAAAGGATTTCTAAGGTCTTTATCAGGCGCTCCCCATCCTGCATCGGGAATGGTTCCGCCTGTACCGCCACTAACAGCGAATAGACTCACGCTCTCTATCATGACAAGAGTTGAACAAGGTTTCTGATACGCCTTTTTCATTGTGATTTACGTTTTTTTGCCTCCCTGTTTCCTCCGTTTGGCGTTTAAAATAAAAAGAAGGTGTGGAAACTTGTTGCCTCACCCTATTCTTAGGCTTCTCGCTTTGCCTTCTCCGTGGGTAAGGCAATAGACCACACCAATCAGGTATATCAATTGCTTCTTAGCAAGAGTGATACAACCTAATGTGTGGCGCTATTGCCGCCATCTTCACGGAGTTGAACTTTGCGAGAATTCAAGAATAGAAGATGAATTCAATAACACCTTTTCCAAATGTCTGCCATGCGGTCTTACGATGCATGACGGGACAAAGATAGTGCATGCAAAAAAGATTTGCAAGAAAAACATCGTTTTTTTTAATTAGCATGATGCGAAGCAGGACAAAAAGAGGTTCATCCGCTGGCTGGGAACGAAGGAAAAACGTTTCTTTCTCTTCACCAAGAGCGGCTGTTTTTCCCTACATCCCTACATTTTTATGGTTAAATCTTTGACATTCACTTTTCTATCCCATGTAGGGAACGAAAATCCCTACATTTCCCTACATGATCCCTACATTTTTTTTGCGTCGAACTATGGCCTTGTGCCTTCGTTAGATTCAAGGCTAAAGATGTGTTGTGTATATGCGTAGTCGGTATTATTTTTTGGGGGGAGAAAAAGCGCATCGGCTCTCTTTGTTTTCCAGAAATAAGGGATAGTTTTTTAACTGCGCCCGAACTTTTTTTAACGGCGGCCCCGTTTATTTTAACGGCGGCCCCGTTAATATTGACAGCGCCGCCGTTAATATAAACAGCGGCGCTGTTAAAAAACCGAGTAGGCAAATAAAAAAATAGCATAAGGGAATAATTTCATAGAGCAAGGGAATTAGTTCTCAGAGCAGGCGACTATGCAGAAAGTGCAAGGGAACGGAATTAGATTTTGCTTTTCGGGCACTATCTTTTTATTCTCCGGGGGCTTTTAGGCGGGCTGGATGTTCGTTTTCTTGCAGTTTGTTACAAAAGAATGGATTTTTTGTTGTACTTTTGCAGCCAATTATGGAAAAGAGGAATAATTTCGGAAGCAAGCTGGGCATCATCCTGGCTGCTGCGGGTTCAGCCGTAGGACTGGGTAACGTGTGGCGTTTTCCCACCGAGACAGGCGCTAACGGCGGAGCGGCTTTCATCATCATCTATATTGTCTGCGTGCTCGTGCTTGGCATCCCCGTCATGCTGTCGGAGTTTGTTGTCGGGCGCAGCACCCATGCCAACACCATCGATGCCTACCGCCGTCTGGCGCCGCGCTCGGCATGGATCGTGCAGGGGTACCTGGGCGTCTTTGTCGCCTTCATCATCCTGTCGTACTATAGCGTGGTGGCTGGATGGACCATGAAGTACCTCGTGACGGCAACGGCGGGATGGGTGACGCACATCGCCGACCCCGCCGACTACTTTACGTCGTTCACCTCCAACGCCTGGTGGCCCGTGGTCTTCACGGCGCTCGTGCTGCTCACGACGCACATCATCGTCGTCCGCGGCGTGCAGAACGGCATCGAGCGCTTCTCGAAACTGCTGATGCCCCTGCTGTTCATCATCATTACCGTACTGGTTGTCTGCTCGATGATGATGCCCGGAGCGAAGGAAGGGCTACGGTTCCTCCTGCGGCCCGACTTCTCGAAGATTACGGCCGACACCCTCCTCAGCGCCCTGGGGCAGGCATTCTTCTCACTCAGCCTGGCGATGGGCTGCCTGTGTACCTACGCCAGCTACTTCCGCGACGACGCCAACCTGACGCGCACAGCCGTCAGCGTGGTCAGCATCGACACGCTTGTAGCCGTCATGTGCGGCTTCATCATCTTCCCCGCCGTGTTCAGCGTGCAGGGGCTGACGCCCGATGCCGGACCGGGACTGGTGTTCATCACCCTGCCCAGCGTCTTCCAGATGGCCTTCGACGGAGCACCCATACTGGGCTACATCTTTGCCCTGCTGTTCTACCTTCTGCTCATCGTAGCCGCCATCACCAGCACCATCTCACTTCACGAAACCATTACCGCCTTTCTGCACGAGCGCGGCCTCTCGCGCCGCGCCGCCGCATGGATTGTCACCTCCAGCTGCCTCGTGCTGGGCGTCTTCTGCTCGCTCAGCTTCGGTCCGCTGAAGGACTTCAAGCCCTTCTTCGGCCTTGGGTTCTTCGATGCCTTCGACTTCGTCTCGGCCAAGATCATCATGCCCATCGGAGGCATCATCATCAGCCTCTTTGCCGGCTGGCGCCTCGACAAGAAACTGGTTCGCGACCAAATCACCAACAGCGGAAAACTGAGGGCACCCCTCTTCGGACTCTATCGCTTCATCATCCGCTGGATAGCCCCCATAGCCATTACGCTCATCCTGCTCAATGAGCTCGGATTATTCAAATCATGAAACATATCTTCATCGTCAACCCTCACGCAGGTGCACAGTCGTGCGAGGCTTTAGTCCGGCAGTCCCTGCAACCCTACAACGGAACGATTGATTACGAAATCTACGTAAAGCAGCACAAGGGCGACAGCCGCGAGGTGGTCCGGCACTACCGGACGGCGTTTCCCCACGAAGAGCTGCGCTTTTATGCCTGCGGGGGCGACGGCACGTTGCGCGAGGTTGCCATCGCCTGCATCGGCGTCGAGAACGTGGCGTTCACGGCCTTCGCCCAGGGCAGCGGCAACGACTATGTAAAGTACTACGGCGGAGCAGACAACTTCCGCAACATCGGGCGCCTGCTGTCGGGGACGAAGACACCCATTGACGTCATGAACGTAACAGGCACGTCTTCTGATTCTGGCCACGACACATGCAGCACGGAGACCTGGGCCATGAACGCCACGCACTTCGGGCTGGACGCCAAGGTGGCTGTGACCATGAACAGGCTGCGGCGCGTGCCGCTGATCGGGAAGAGAATGGCCTACCCCACGGCGGTGGTCTGGGGATTCCTGACCGCCATGCGCAACCCGTGTGAGGTATGGGCCGACGGGGTGAAGCTAAATGACAAGGTGATACTGCTCTGCACGGCAGCCAACGGCAGTCATGTGGGCGGTTCGTACAACTGCGCTCCGCGAAGCCTGAACGACGACGGCCTGATGGAGGTGTGCCTCGTACGTCCCCTGCCCCGGCTGAAGTTCCTGCGCATGATGGACGACTACAAGCTGGGCCGGCACATCGACAACCCGAAGTTTGCCCCCTACATCACCTACCTCCGCGCACGGACGCTCACCATCGAAGGCCCCGAGGGATTCTGCATATCGCTCGACGGCGAAATCGTCTATGGCACACACTTCGACGTCGTCAACAAACAGCACGCCCTCCAATTCATCACACCGGAGTAATTTTGGGTTAGGGGTTAGAGGTTAGAGGACATAGAGCTTTTTAGTTAAGAATTAAGAGTTAAGAGCTTTTTTAGTTAAGAATTAAGAGTTAAGAGTTAAGAAAGAATGTCTTCCATCTTACCTCTTACCTCAGCCCTCAGCCCTCAGCCTTCGTTCATAATTCTAAACGCCGTCACTCGAAACGGATGGTTTTGGATGGGTTGATTTTAGAGATGATCTGTGAGGGAAGGATAAGCATGGCTACGGCCCCGACAAGCATCAGCACATTCAGTAAGACGATGTAGAGTACGTTGAACTCGATGGGAACACGGTCGAGATAGTAGTTCTTGGGGTCGAGGGCAACGAGGCCGGTCCACTTCTGCACGGCGCAGAGCAGCAGCCCAATGGCATTCCCCCACAGCATGCCTCGGCCAATGATGTAAACAGCCAAGCGGAGAAACGTCTGGCGGATGGAGCTATCGGAGGCCCCAAGCGCCTTCAGCGTACCGATGAACGAGGTGCGCTCGAGAATCAGTATCAGCAGTCCGGAGATGACGGTGAAGCCCGCCACCAGCAACATCAGCAGCAGGATGATCCACACGTTCGTGCTCAGCACGTCCAGCCAGGCAAAGAGGTTGGGGTTCTGCTGCTCGATGGTCTGCACATAGTAACCCGTGCGGTGGGCTTTGCCCCACTCGTCCAAGAAGAGGGCCATCTCGGCGGCACGCTGCGTCAGACGGCCATAGTCGTCGATGCTCACCTCAAGCCCCGTGACCTCGTCGTCGTCCCATTCGTTAAGGGTCTGAACTACGGGAATGCTGCCGACGGCAAAGAGTTTGTCGAAGTCGCCGAAGCCCGTCTCATAGATGCCGCAGACCGTGAACCTCCGCGCCCGGAGGGAAGAGCCGATGAAATAGGTGTCGACGCGGTCGCCCACACGATAGCCTAGTTTGTCGGCCATGTAGCGCGAGATGAGGATGGCGCCACGCGATATGCCAACAGAGTCAACGCTGCCTTCTTGCAGCCACGAGCGGAAAAAGTCGAGGCTGTATTCCTCGCCCACCCCCTTCAGCACAAAGCCGAGGAAATCGTCGTCGGAACGGAAAATGGCGGGCTTGGTGGCATAGCGCTGCACATGGCTCACGCCTGCCATGCCCGACAACGTCTCGATGAGCGTATCGCCGACGGTAATGGCCGAGGTTTCGTAGGACAGCGAGGAGTCGAAGCTGCTGACGTGGATATGGGCGTTGAAGCCGATGACCTTCGAGCGTATCTCGTGCTTGAAGCCCAGCGAGACGGCGATGGTGACTATCATTACCGCCAGGCCTACCGCCACGCCACACTCGGCAATCACCACAGCCGGACGCGACACCCGGCGATGGCCTCGTTCACTCTGGGAAAGGCGACGTGACAGAAAACGCTCTACTTTCACAATGCTTTAATGAAGAATGAAAAATGAAAAATGAAAAATAAAATGTCCCGTATGCAGTTTTCCGATTGCCATGCTATTTATTCTTAATTTTTCATTCTTCATTTTTCATTATAATAATTATTCAACTCTGCCCGGATATGCCTCAAGGGCTTTGCCAAGGATGAACAGGGCACGCTGGAGGTCCTCCTTCTTCAACACGTATGCCATGCGCACCTCGTTGCGTCCGAGGCCGGGGGTGGTGTAGAAGCCGGCAGCCGGAGCCATCATCACCGTTTCGCCCTCGTAGTTGAACTCGCTGAGGCACCAGGCGCAGAACTTCTCCGAGTCATCCACCGGCAGTCGTGCCACGGTGTAGAATGCGCCCATGGGAATGGGGCTATAGACGCCAGGGATGCGGTTGAGCCCGTCGATGAGGCATTTACGACGCTCGACATATTCGTCGTATGTGTCGCGGGCATATTCGTCGGGGGCATCGAGAGAGGCTTCGGCTGCCACCTGACCGATGAGCGGGGGCGAGAGACGTGCCTGGCAGAATTTCATCACGGCCTTGCGGACTTCCACGTTCTTCGTGATGAGGGCGCCGATGCGGATGCCGCACTCGCTGTAGCGTTTACTCACGGAATCAATCAGGACAACGTTGTTCTGTATGCCCTCCAGATGGCACGCGCTGATGTAGGGCGAGCCGGTGTAAATGAATTCGCGATAGACCTCGTCGGAGAAGAGGTAGAGGTCGTACTTCTTTACAAGGTCGCGAATCTGATTCATCTCGCGGCGGGTGTAGAGGTAGCCCGTGGGGTTGTTGGGATTGCAGATGAGAATGGCCTTCGTGCGCTCGTTGATGAGTTCCTCGAACTTCTCCACCTTCGGCAGGCAGAAGCCTTCGTCGATGGTGGTGCTGATGGTGCGGATGACGGCTCCGGCAGAAATGGCAAAGGCCATGTAGTTGGCATACGCCGGTTCGGGGACGATGATCTCGTCGCCGGGGTTCAGGCAAGCCATGAACGCGAAAAGCACAGCCTCGCTACCGCCCGTGGTGACGATGATGTCGTCGGCCGTGACGTTGATGTTATACTTGGCATAGTAGCCGACGAGTTTCTCGCGATAGCTGCGGAAGCCCTGCGACGGACTGTACTCAAGCACTTTATGGTCGAAGTTATGAATAGCATCCAGCGCCGCTTTAGGAGTGGGAAGGTCGGGCTGGCCAATGTTGAGGCGATAGACTTTGATACCACGGTCCTCGGCGGCATAGGCCAAGGGAGCCAGTTTGCGGATGGGGGAAGCGGGCATCAGCGTGCCACGTTCGGAGATCTGAGGCATAGGCAACTGAAAAAACTGAAATTTTCGGCAAAGATAATACAAAATAATGAAAAATGAAGAATGAAAAATGAAAAATAATTACCTTTGCAGCCCGAAAGCAGAAACAACAAAAAAAGATATTGATATGCAAAACGAATGGTTTGAATGTAAGCTGGAGTATGACAAGTTGATGGAGAACGGCACAATGAAGCGCGTCCGCGGCGAGAGCTATCTCACGAACGCCATCAGCTGCTCTGAAGCCGAACAGCACATGATAGAGGAGATGAAAAGCTACATCAGCGGTGAGTTCATGGTCACCGACATCAAGCGGGTGAAATATGGCGAACTCTTCTTTACCGACGAGGATGCCGCCGACCGCTACTTCAAGATCAAGCTCGTCTTCATCACCCTCGACGAGAAGAGCGGCGCGGAGAAGAAAACGCGCCAGGACGTCCTCGTCCAGGCCAGCGACCTCCACGACGCCGTACAGAAACTCGATGAGAACATGAAGGGCAGCATGATGGACTACACCATTGCCTCCGTCAGCGAAGCTCCCTACATGGATGTGTTTAGATAATTGATAATTGACAATTGAAAATGAGTGTTGCTGAGCGTTTACGGGAGGTGTTGGCCACGCTGCCTGAAGGGGTTGAGCTGGTGGCCATCTCGAAGTATCACCCGCAGGAGATGATACTTGAGGCATACCGAGCAGGCCAGCGCCGTTTCGGCGAGAACCACGTCATGGAAATGGCCGAGAAGGCCGCCTCGCTGCCCACCGACATCGAGTGGCACTTCACCGGCCATGTGCAGACCAACAAAATCAAGTACATGGCCCCGTTCGTCCACACCATACAGAGCGTGGACTCCTTTCATGCGCTCAGCGAAATCAACAAACATGCCTTGCGCGTGGGGCGTACGATCCGCTGCCTGCTGCAGGTTCACGTGGCGCAGGAAGAGACCAAGTACGGCCTTCGCCCCGACGACCTGCTGAACATGCTGAGGACGGAACCTTGGCGCGAGCTGAACGGAGTGCACATCACGGGGCTCATGGCTATGGCATCCAATACCGACGATGAGGCGCAGATACGCAGCGAGTTCCGCACCGTGCGAGCACTTTTTGAGCAAGTGAAGGGAGAGTTCTTTCCCGACGACCCCGGTTTCAACACGCTGTCCGAAGGAATGACGGCCGACTACCCCATCGCCATCAGCGAGGGCGCCAACATGGTGCGCATCGGCAGCGCCATATTCGCAGAGCGCAACTATAAACCCAAAGGATGAAAACCAAAGGACGTGTTCGTTAAACGTTAAACGTTAAACATTAAACGTTAATCGTTAAACGTTAAACGTTAAACGTTACACGAAACCTACTGATACAGGAAACGCTTGATGCTCTTCTTGGGCGTCTTCTCAAATTCCTCTTCCTGAATGACGAAGCGGGCTATCTGCGAATAGACGGGTAGCGTCTTGTTGAGGGCTACGCGGTTTGCCTCCATGAGAGCGCCGACGTCCTCGGCCGTCTTGCCTTCTGCCGCCACGCTGTCAGGGTCAGGATAAACCAGCGCCACCAGCGTCCCATCACGCTCAACAACCAGCGACTCCGACACAAAGGGCATGCTGTTCAGCTGGTCCTCAATCTCCTCCGGATAGATATTCTGTCCCGACGGGCCGAGAATCATGTTCTTGCTGCGGCCTTTGATGAAGACGCGTCCGTCCTTGTCCATGATGCCCAGGTCGCCCGTATGCAGCCAGCCGTCGGCATCGATGGTCTTGCGTGTGAGCTCCTCGTTCTTATAGTAGCCCAGCATGACATTCTTGCCGCGGCACAGGATTTCACCTGCCTCGTGCTCGGGGTCGGCGGAATTGATGCGCACCTCCATATTGATGACGGCCTTGCCGCAGCTGCCCACCTTGGTGGTTTTCCAGTCTTCGTAGCAGATGATGGGGGCACACTCCGTGGCGCCATAGCCTACGGTGTAGGGGAAATGGATGGTGTGGAGGAACTTGTCGATCTCGGGATTGAAGGCTGCCCCGCCAATGATGACCTCATAGAATTTTCCGCCAAACGAACGCACCATCTGGTCGCGCACACTATTGCGGACGGCTTCGTTGACAATGGGGATGCGCGTCAGCACGTTCACGGGGAACGTGGACATACGCGGCAGGACGTTCTTCTTGATAATCTTCTCGATGATGAGCGGTACGGCGATAATGAGGTCGGGCTTCACCTCGTTGAAGGCCTGGAACACAATCTTCGGGCTGGGGATGCGAGTCAGCAGATAGATGTGGGCGCCCACCGTGAATTCAAACAGGAACTCAAACGACATGCCGTAGGTGTGTGCCATAGGCAGCATGGAGACGATTTTGTCGCCAGGGTTCATCAGGATGACGCCATAGGCAAACTCGATGTTCGACGAGAGCGCGCGGTAGGGAATCATCACGCCCTTGGAGTGGCCCGTGGAGCCGGAGGTGTAGTTGATGAGCGCAAGGGACTCAGGATCGGGACTCGGGAAACTGATGTCCTTCGCCTCGAAACGGCTGGGGAATTTCCGTCCGAACAGCTCATTCAGATGTTCGCGGGCATAGATGAGTTTTTCCGTCCGCGACACCAGCACAGCGAAGTCGCTCAGCCGGACAACACCCAGCACGTCGGGGATGCTGTGCTCGTCAAGCCCCTCCCAGTTGGATTCGCCCACGAACAGCAGACGCGAGTCGGAGTGGTTGATGATGTTGTGCACATTGTCGGGCTTGAACTCATGGAGAATGGGCACGACCACCGCTCCGTAAGTCATCGAAGCCAGGAACGCCACAGCCCAATGCGACGAGTTGCGTCCGCAGATGGCAATCTTGTCGCCTTTCTCTATGCCGATGGTCTCGAACAGGATGTGGAGTTTCTCGATCTTGCGGGCCACGTCCTTATACTGGTGCGTGGTGCCTCTATAGTCTGTCAGGGCATCAAGGGTCCAATTAGTCTTGAGGCTCTTCTCTATCAGTTTTACGATATCTTCCATGTTGATTGACGTTTCTGGTTATTTTTCTTTTGAAATGAAAGGGAAGTTACCGCTTCGCTTCCCTTCCCTTTCATCATCTACTAAAACTAAGAATTCTTTGGTGGCGTCTGTCAGGCTTCGGGTTTGTCGTAAATCTCGAACTGGCTGTTCTTGCTTTTGAATTCCGGCACGGTCTTCTTCATGAGCTTGACCATCTCGGGTATTTCCACCGAGCGCGACAGGTTCTCCAGCTCCTTAACGACCTCCAGGGCATGGTCATAGTCGTATTCGCGCACCTTGGCGAAGCAGATGCGGTCGTGGGTGGTGGGTTCGGTGTTCTCCTTATTTGACAGCACCTCTTCGTAGAGCTTTTCGCCGGGGCGGAGGCCGGTGTACTCGATGTCGATGTCGCGTCCCACTTCCAGTCCGGCCAGCTCGATCATGCGGCGGGCAAGGGTGTCAATCTTTACGGATTCGCCCATGTCGAAGACGAAGATCTGGTTGCCGGTGCTCATCGTCGCAGCCTCCATCACGAGACGGCAGGCCTCGGGGATGGTCATGAAGAAGCGGGTGATGCGCGGGTCGGTGACCGTCACGGGGCCTCCGCACTCTATCTGATGGCGGAAGCGCGGGATGACCGAGCCGTTCGAGCCCAGCACATTGCCGAAGCGCGTGGTGACGAACTTTGTCCGGCACTCCGTGATACCTTCTTTCAGCACGGGCTTGTAGCTGCCGTTGGCGATGGCCAGGCCGAGCGACTGTACGTAGATTTCGGCCAGGCGCTTGGTGCAGCCCATGATGTTGGTGGGGTTCACAGCCTTGTCCGTGCTGATCATCACCATCTTCTCGGCGCCATACTCGATGCACTTGTCGGCCACGTTGCGCGAGCCGAACACGTTCACCAGCACGGCCTCGCAGGGATTCTCTTCCATCAGGGGCACATGCTTGTAGGCAGCGGCGTGGAACACCACCTGCGGGCGCCATCTGCGGAAGGCATAGTCGAGACGCGGAATCTGGCGTACGTCGCCGATGACGGGCACAAATTTCAGGTCGGGGAAGCGTTCCTCCAGTTCCAGACGGATGTTGTGCATGGGGGTCTCGGCATTGTCGAAGAGCACGAGCTTCTTCACGCCGAAGCCTGCCAGCTGGCGGCACAGCTCAGAGCCGATGCTGCCTGCAGCACCCGTCACCATCACCGTCTTATCCTTGAAATTGGCCACAATGGCCTCCATCTCAATCTTTATCTCCTGACGGCCCAGCAAGTCCTCGATCTTCACTTCGCGGATCTTGTTCTTCATGCGTTTTCCTTCCACCACCTCGTCGATCGAGGGGATGATGAGCGCTTTCAGATTATTCCTGTTGCAGAAGGGCACCAGTCCTTCAGACTCTTCGTGCACATCGTTCTCGGTGGGGAACAGGATGCAGCGGATGCCCAGGTTGTCCACCAGCCGTTTCAGCTCCGTGAAGTCCATGTAGGAATAGACGGGCAGCTCGTTTACCTTCAGGTTTGAGTTCTTGCCCTTCGTCAAGAAGCCCACGATGTGGTAATGGTATGAATTCTGGAAACGGGTGATGGCCGACACCGACTTGTCGGACGTGCCATAGACCAGCACCGGCTTCACATTGTCGTACTCCTTGGTACGGCGCCTCACGTGGTCGTAGGCCACAATCATCAGCAGACGTACGCTAATGAAGAGGAACATCGTCAGCAGGAAATCGCCGAAGATGGCCACCAGCAGGCTGAAGTTGAAACCAGCAGAAAGGCCGACAACCAACAACATGATGCCCGCCTTCAACAGAGACTCCCAAACGAAACTTATCAGGTCACGCAGGCTCGAATGGCGGATGATGGCCCTGTAGTTCTTGAACAGCAGCATCACCACTATCGTAGCCACCACCGACGAGATCACCCAGCTGATGGCAAATGTGGCCGTCATCTTCCCCGCAGGCAACACGGCCCACATCAGCAGCAGGATGGCCACCGAGGCAAAGAACGACAGCAGGAAGTCCAAAGCGAAAATAATGCGTGAATCCAAATACTCCGAAAAGTACCGTGAGAGCTTGTTGATTAGTTTGCTCATAATCCTCTATGTTTTTGTGTGAATAATTTCAGCGTAAAAGACATGTTATATTTCAGAGTGGCAAAATTAGCACAAACTTTTCATAAAAAAAACAAAAAAGAGAAAAATGTCATCTAATCCGCAAGAAATACTGCTTATCCGCAAAAAAACCCCTAACGGCCTGAAAGCGCAAAAGCGCATAGCCCAGGGCATCGCCCTGGGTATTTTCGAGCGCACATCATTCCGTGCCATGAAAGGGCAAAAGTCCTCAACAACAATGCTTTTGCCCTTTCAAGGCGAAAGTTTCTTTTGCCATTTGCACCCAGGGCGTTGCCCTGGGCTATGTGCTCTATGCCCCTTCGGGGCGCGCAAGGTGAGTTGGGGATGCGGATTATCATTCGAGACATTTTTTTTCGCCGCAGGGGGACGGACAGCGGAAGCTCCCCTACTCAGAGAAACGTTTGATGAGGTTGTAGGCGCCGTAGAGGCCGAGCTCGCCGGCTTTGCTGAGGTCGGCCGTGCCCTCTTCGTTCTGTCCGAGGAAGAGGCGTGTGAGCCCGCGGTTGTAGTAGGCTTCGGCAAAGGTGGGGTTCATGGCGATCACCTCGTTATAGTCGGCGATGGCCGCCTGGTAGTCGTGTAGCATGGCAAAGACGTTGGCGCGGTCGTACCACGCATAGGAGAAATCGGGAGCGAGGTCGATGACCTTGCCGAGGTCGGCCAGACAGAGCTGGTATGCCGCGTACTGGCTGGTCTCGCCGGCGGCTGCCGCGACGTCGGTCTGACGGAAGTCCGCTGCGGACGTTTCGGCATTCTCGCCGTCAATCTGCGCCTGTTTGTATCGGGCCACAGCGCGGTTGAAGTAGGCCATCCACAGACTGCCGTCGGCAGCGATGGCGCTCGAATAGTCGGCAATGGCGCTGATGAAGTCCTGCACCAGATAGAAGTCCAGCCCACGGGCAAACCAATGGATGGCCGAGGCCTGCTGCGACGTCACGTCGTCGTCGTCCACCATCTTGCCTGCCACCTGCTTCGTCTGCTCGTCGATGTCGGCGAAGTGGAAGTTTATCTGCTCCTCCGTGAGGGCCGTCTCGGACGTCGTCACCATCAGCTGGCGGGGCAGCACCCCCCGCTGGTTGACATCATCGATGTCGTGGTGATAGAGGATGTTGCGTGTCAGCTTGTTCTCTTTCTCATAGCAGGTGACGACACAGAGGGGCAGCAGCTCCACATGGATGTTGCGGTTCTGCACCTTCCCCCGGTAGCCCTGCGCATACTCGCTGCCCTCGAGCGCCAGGTCGTCGTCGGCAACCACCAGCCGGTTATATTTCTTCACGTTACGGTCCGACTTGCGGCGGACGTCGCTGTCCTCGTCGTCCTCGTCGTCGGCGTTGTCATCCTTCTGGCTGTCTCCCCCGCCCCACGACGAGAGTTGCGCCTTCAGCAGCACCAGCCGGTCCTCCTCGGCCAGCCGCCGTTTACCCAGTCGGTCGCGGACGTCGGCACGACATTCGTAGCCGTAGAGGAAGCTGGGATAGTCCTTGAGCACCAGCGTGAAGTCGCTCTCCGCCCCCTCGTAGTCGCCCGTCTGCACCCGCAGCAGGGCGCGGTTGAAGACAGCGATGGTGTTGTCGGGCTCACGTTCGATGACGAAGTCAAAGTCGTCGATGGCGCGGTTGTTGTCGCCCACCTGCGCCCGCAGCAGTCCGCGGTTGTAGTGGCCGAGGAAGCTGTTCGGGTCCAGGTCGATGGCGATGTCGTAGTCGCTCATGGCCCCGCGCAGGTTCTGCTGATGATAGCGTGCCAGGGCGCGGTTGATGTAGTCGCCCGACGACGGCATCAGGTGGATGGCATACGTCAGGTCTTCCTCAGCCTCGGCATAGCGCTCCTGCTGCAAGTAGAGGATGGCGCGCATGGAGTAGGTCGCGGCGTCATACTTGTCGATCTTCATGCTCTCGCCGATGTCCGCCAGCGCCGCCACGGTGTCGCGCCGCTGGATGTTCACCTGTGCCCGCATCGTGAGGGCCGGGGCGTACTTGGGGGCGATGTGGTGGAGGGTGTCGAGGACGCCGATGGCCTCGTCATACCGCTCGGTGTGGCCATAGCAGAGCGCCATGTTGTGCCAGATGCCCTCGTTCTCAGGGTCGAGCTGCACGGCTGCCCTGTAGTCGCGGATGGCCTCGTCGAAGCGCCCGAGCCTCATGCGCGCCAAAGCCCTCACCTGATAGGCGTCGGACACGAACGGATTGCGCTCGATGGCCTGCGAGCAGTCGGCCTCGGCGCCGCCGTAGTCGTCCAGATAGAATTTCGCCAGTCCGCGGAAGAAGTACGGGTCGCTCAGGTAGGGCTTGGCGTTCACCACCTGGTTGAAATACTGGATTGAGAGCACATAGTCCTTGAAGTAGAGCGCGTTGCGCCCCACCATCATCATGTGGTCGGTGTTGATCTGTGCCCTCGCCGCCCCGTGGGAACAGACGATGACGACGAGATAAACGATAACGTTGACGATAACGCTAACCATTTTTGAGGTTATCCGTTTCATAGTTTTTTTGTTATCGTTTGTTATTATCGTTTAACGTTTAAGGTTTAACGTTTAACGAACACGTCCTATTATTCACGTCCTGCCGCATGGTAGTTATCGTTAACGTTATCGTTATCGTTTTTAATGAACACGTCCTATGATTTCAGACTTCAGACTTCAGACTTTTTTTAGGAGTTCAGGAGTTCAGGAGTTACAGACAAATGTCCTGCCGCATGGTCGTTAAACCTTAAACGTTAAACCTTAATCGTTAAACCTTAAACGTTAAACCTTAATCGTTAAACGTTAAACCTTAATCGTTAAACGTTAAACCAAAACCGTTCACCGTCTCACGGTTTTCACCTTGTACTCACAATGAGCCTTACCGGCAAGCAAGGCGTTCAGCTTGCTCTTGTTCATCTGCCGGCGGAGGGGCGATATGCGGTCGATGAACATGTGTCCGTCCAGATGGTCGAACTCATGCTGCATGACGCGTGCCAGATAGCCCTCGGCCCACTCGTCGTGTTCCACAAACTGTTCGTCCACATAGCGGACGTGCACCCGCGAGGGGCGCGTCACCTTCTCGTGGATGCCGGGCAGGCTGAGGCAGCCCTCCTCGATGACCTCTTCGTCACCCTCCGTTTCGAGGACGTGGGCGTTGATGAACGTCTTCTGGAAGTCGGCAAACTCGGGCATGTCGTCCGCCAGGGGGCGGAGGTCGATGATGACGACGCGGATGGGCAGTCCCACCTGCGGCGCGGCAAGGCCGACGCCGTCGGCGTGAACAAGGGTCTCCTGCATGTTCGCTATCAGCTGAGGCAGTTCAGGATAGTCGGCGGTAATGTCTTCGGCCACCTTGCGAAGCACCGGCTGGCCATAGGTATAAATGGGAAGAATCATAGTTGAAAGTTGAAAGTTGATAGTTGAAAGGTGAAAGTTGAAAAAGGGTTTATGGGTTGTGGATTTTTTTCGAGTCCATATAGCTCTGCAGGATGATGCATGCGCTGATTTCATCGACGAGGGCTTTGTTCTGACGGTCCTTCTTCTTCAGTCCGCCGTCGATCATGGCGCGGTGGGCCAGCACCGAGGTGAAGCGCTCATCGACATACTCCACGGGGATGTCGGGCAGCAGCTTGCGCAGGCGGTTGACGAACGGCTCCACGCGGCGCATGTTCTCCGAGTCCTCGCCGCTCATCTGCCTGGGCCGTCCCACGACGATGCGCTCCACCTCCTCCTTATTAATATAGTCCATGACGAACGCCTCGAGCGTCGGTGTCTCCACCGTCGTCAGTCCGTTGGCAATCAGCTGCAGGGGGTCGGTCACAGCCAGCCCCGTGCGCTTCTTCCCATAGTCGATGCTCAGTATGCGTGCCACGCCACTCGGGGGTTATTTGAACTTCATGCTCAGTCCGATGTACACGCCCACCACGACCGCCAGCAACAGCAGCCACACCCAGATGGGAAACCCGCTCCACCGACGACGTTTCGCCGGCTTCTGGAACTCAATCTTTCTTTTCTCTGTCTCTTCTGTCATATTTTGTTTACTGTTTACTGTTTACGGTTTACTGTTTACTGTTTACTGTTTACTGTTTAACGTTTAACGAACACATCCTATGATTCACGTCCTGCCGCATGGTAGTTATCGTTAACGTTATCGTTATCGTTTTTAACGAACACATCCTCTGACCTCAGACTTCCGACCTCAGACTTCTGACTTCAGCCCTCAGACTTCAGCCTTCAATTTCTCGCGGTAAAAGTACAAATAAATTTTGAGATATGCGGGATTCTTCCTACTTTTGCTCCAAATTTTATTATTTATTAAATCTAAACCAGTTTATCTATGCGGAAATTTACCTATTTCTTCCTCTCCATGCTGCTGATGGCATCGGCAGCAAGTGCCGATGTTCTCTACAAAGGCAAGTACGTCAAGCAGACCACCTTCGACGGTGCAGGCGTCTATCTGCTGGCCAACGGCGACAAGTCGTTCAGCCAGCTCGACGCCACCAAGACCTACGGCTACATGCCCGTCACGACGCTCCACTTCCAGGGCGACGACATCCTCGCCAGCGCCGAGACCGACGCCGCACGCCTCACCTTCAACGACGAGAACGACGGTTTCTCCCTTCAGGATGCCTCCGGCCGCTACATCGCCATGAAGGGCACCTACAACAGCTTCAACGTCTTCGACAGCCCACAGGAGAACTACGTATGGACGGTCACCATCAACGCCGACGGCACAGCCTCCGTCACCAACTTCGACAACGGCAAGACCATCATGCTCGGCATCTCCTACGGCACCTGGGGCAGCTATCCCGAGGCGAACGACGACCGTGCCCTCCCCACCCTCTACAAATACGTGGCCGGTGACGAGGAGTACACCGAGGGCGACGACCCGGGCGACGATCCCGGCGACGACCCCGAGGTGGGTGACGGCACCAAGGACGCTCCCCTCACCGTCGCCCAGCTGGCGGCACACGAGATGAACAGCGCCAAGGTGTGGGTGAAGGGCTACATCGTCGGCTCGGCCAACGGCTCGCTTAACAAGACCGAGTTCGGTGCCGCTGCGGCCGTTGCCACCAACCTCGTCCTCGCCGATGCCGCCGACTGCACCGACGTCAGCCTCTGCATCCCCGTCCAGCTCCCCTCGGGCGCCGTCCGCGCAGCCCTCAACCTGCTCGACAACCCCGGCAACCTCGGTAAGCTCGTCACCCTCTACGGCACGGCCGACAAGTACTTCAGCGTGCCCGGCCTGAAGAACGTCAGCGACTACGTCCTCGACACCAACGGCGACGACCCGGGCGACGACCCCGAGCTCGAGCAGATCTCCATCGGCGAGTTCCTCGCTAAGGCCGACACCAAGACCGCCTACATCCTCAAGGGCAAGGTCAGCGACATCAAGAACACCACCTACGGCAACTTCAACCTCGTCGAGGGCACCGACACCATCTACATCTACGGCCTGCTCACCCCCGAAGGCGAGGCCAAGCAGTTCGAGAGCATGGGCATCGAAGAGGGCGACGTCCTCACCCTCAGCGGCAAGTACGTCCTCTACAACGACACGCCCGAGATCAAGAACGCCACCTACATCAGCCACGAGAAGGGCACCCGTGTAGCCTCTGCCCTCCGCGCCGCGGACCAGCCGGTTCTCTGGTTCGACCTCACCGGCAAGCGCATCGCCGCCCCCACCCAGCCCGGCCTCTACATCAAGACCATAGCCGGCAAGACGGTCAAGACCATCGTACGCTAACGCCCACCACTCAAGCCCCCAGCCCAGGGCAACCGGACCATCGCCCTGAAAGGAGCGCCCCGAAGGGGCAGCAAGCCCCCAGCCCAGGGCAACGCCCTGGGTACAAACGGCATAAGAAACCATCGCCCTGAAAGGGCAAAAGCATTCAAAAACAAGGCTTTTG
>Ga0129306_1000534_pt1 | contig 59002 bp, 43 predicted proteins | sample P827metagenome_FD_94438 | JGI IMG/M metagenome (GOLD analysis project Ga0129306, IMG submission 94438) | Capybara group fecal microbial communities from Wisconsin, USA - P827 metagenome | ecosystem: Host-associated > Mammals > Digestive system > Large intestine > Fecal | place: USA: Wisconsin... | reverse complement strand
TTTGTTCATCCATATTTAAGTCAATTCTCCTCATCATATCCTCCTCTCAAGTGAGAGGATAGTATACCACATTGGGACATTTTCATTTGTGGTTTAATAGGACATTATCAAAAATGACTTATATAACAAAGTAGATTTGTCATGTTTTTGTTGTAAAAAAGCCATATTTTTGTTATAGTACCTTTAGGTGTGTGCTGTAAGCACACTTACTACATAATGAATAATCTATTTTATGGGAGGATGGTTTAATGTTTAATTTCTTATCAGTTTTAGCTAGTTATGGCTATGATGATGCTCAACTTGCTGCAACTGGCGGAATGCTTGTTGCTGAGATTATTTTCTACGTAATCGTTTATGTAGTTGAAGCTATCGCACTTATGAAAGTTTTTGAAAAGGCTGGCGTTACTTCATGGTACGCTTGGATTCCTTTCCTCAACACATATTGGATCACACAGATCGCTACAGGTAATGGTTGGTTATTCCTTATTATGTTCATTCCTTGTGTAGGAACACTTATTTGGTGCATCCTTCTTGCTGTTAAACTTGCAGCAGCTTTTGGACAGGGTGGCGGAATGATCGCACTTCTTATTCTGTTACCACTTATCGGTTACCTTGTACTTGGTTTTGGATCAGCACAGTATCAGGGACCACAGTAAATAAAAGAACTTACAAACTATTTGGTTATTAAGTATTTATCATTATGTAGAATGAAGCTCAGAGTCTTATGGCTCTGAGCTTTTTGTATTAAAAATTCTGTTTTTTTTATCAATATAATGCTATACTGAAAATAGCGTTTTTAAACCAAGGAGGTGTTTATGGGAGAATTAGTTTTCAAGCAAAGAAAGAGAAATTGGTGTGGCCTTCCATGGTCATTTACAATTTATAGTTTTGATGAAGAAAGACTCTTTATTGAAAGAGGAGTTTTTACTAAGAGAGAGGATGAGGTTCGTTTGTACCGAATCCTTGATATCTCACTTCAGAGATCCTTTATCCAGAGAATCTTCAAGATGGGAACTATCACAGTTGATAGCTCTGATAAAACTATGAAGAACTTTGAACTGAAGAATATAAAAAATTCTAAAGAAGTAAAAGAACAGCTTTCACAGCTGGTTGAAGAAGAACGTCAGCGTAAGAGAATTACAGGGCGTGAGTTTATGGGAGATTATGATCATGATGGCTTCGATGATGACAACTACGATCATGACGACCATTACTAGAAAATCTTCATATGGAGGTATGTGTTATGAAGAAGAGGTTGGTGTATGTAATTGCTGTATGCGTACTGTGTCTTGGTGGTCTTACTGCATGTGGTAAGGCAAAGGACCCAGTAATTGAGGAAACTCAGCAGGGCATACAGCTTGAGGATAAAGCAAGGGAGGTAACTGGTCAGCAGGGTGAACAGGCTGAGGAAGCCGACGACAAACTTGACAGTATTCCTACGGAGTAACTTAAAATAAAAGGGAGGTTGAGAAAATGGGATTAGAAGATATTAAAGGAATGGTTGATAAGGCTGAGAAGACAGCTAAGGATCTTGAGGATAAGGCTAAAAAGGCCGGTGTATCTGACAAGGATATTGATAAAGCAAAGGATAAGGCAATCGATGCTGCAAAAGATCTTATAAAGGGGAAAAAGTAAATGATTCAGTGTCCTAATTGTGGGGGCGGACTTAAGTTTGACATCCAGTCTCAGCAATTAAAATGTGATTCGTGTAATTCGCTCTTTGATCCGTATTCAGTTAAGTCTACAAGTGCGGAAGAAGAGACAGAATACAACGTAACAGTTTTCAGGTGCCCTCAGTGTGGTGGAGAAATATGCTCCACAGAAGAAACAGCGGCAGCATTCTGCAGCTACTGTGGTTCTTCGAATGTTCTTGAAAGCAGAGTTTCAAAAGAGAAAAAACCGGAACTCATTATTCCTTTCAAAAAGACTAAGGCTGAGTGTGAGAATCTGTTTGAGAAGTTTATAAAGAAGGCAATCTTTGCGCCTGCATCTTATAGAAGAGCGGGGCGCGCAGATTCTTTCCGAGGTATCTACATGCCATATTGGCTGTATGATATGTCTCAGAAGGGTGATGTAAACATTGCATCCTCATCATCTCACAGAAGTGGTGACTATATAATTACAGACCACTATTTGCTCAGGGGTCATCTGGATAATTATTATAATGGTGTTTCCTACGATGCATCATCTACATTTGCAGATGACATTAGTAGTGATATAGCTCCTTATAACGTAAAGGATATAACTACGTTTAATCCTACATTCCTGGCAGGTTATTATGCAGACCTTGCAGATGTAGGCGTAGAAACCTACAGAGATACTGCTATCGGTCTTGCTCAGGAGAGTACATATAACTATCTGAGAAAAAGTAGTCCCATGGCTGGTCAGGGTTTCGATTCGCCAAAAGAAACGGTAAAAAGTGGAATACGTACAAATATAAACGTAACTCGTTCTGCAATGTTCCCTGTGTGGTTTATGTCCTATAGGAATAGAGACAGAGTGGCATATGCAACTGTTAATGGTCAGACAGGAAAAGTATCGGCGGATATTCCTATGAGTATTCCAAAGTATCTGCTGTGTGCCCTTGGCATCTCGGCAGGATTCTTTGCGTTGTTCCAGATGCTTTTCACGATCACACCAAAGCTTCTGGTGTTCATCGTTTCAATTCTTGGACTTATAGCTGCCCTTATATATGGTAAGGAAATGAAAAAGCTTGCATCTATGGAGAATCACGATGAAGATCTTGGAATGCTTGCAAGGGAAAGAAGAGTAGAAGAAAAGAGACGTGCCAGAGCTCAGGCTCAGAAGGGTGCTTCCTTCGATGGTCAGCCTCAGGAGGCATATGTAATCACTCAGAACGACCTGAAGAGACAGAAGAGAGAAAAGTCTAAAAAGAAGAAAGCCAAGAAGGATACCGCTGGTTCCCTGGCGTGGCTAATTACCTTAATTCTTGTTATTATAGTTGGCACTTCTATATTTGGAAATACCCTCGAGAGTCTTTTCGAAGGTGACTTTGGATTAGGTGGAGCCATAGTTGCTCTCATCTTCCTGATTATTACTATTGTCAGTGCAATAAATGCCAAGAAGAGCATTAATGATATGTATTCTATCAATGGACTGCCAGCGTCTCTATGGACAGTTGTCAGCCTAGCATGCATTATGATTGTCAGCTTCTGGAGTCCGATCGACGATAGAATTTATTATGGTGCGGCAATCCTCGCCATGATAGGTATTATATTAAATATCATAGGTATCATAAGAGGTTATAACCTTCTTTCTATGAGACCATTACCTCAGTTTGAGATGTATCAGGGAGGTGATGACCGTGCATAGAAAGTCCTGGAAAGTAGAATACCTGAAACATAGCGCACTTGCCGTAATTATGGCAGTCCTTATGATCGCGGCAATCCTTGTCCCTTCAATAACATCTTTGGCTGATCAGAATTATAAAAACTCGGATACCGGTTATCAGGTAATCATTATTGATGAACCAGATGCTCTGACAGATGACGAAGAGACAGAACTTCGCGAAACCATGACGGACATAACGAAATATGGAAATGCTGTCCTCTTTATTGCCAATGAACACGATGGTACGACGAAGGATGCAACCAGAGCGAAATACGACGAGTATTTCGATGCCACAACTGATAATGGTGTTATTTATACTATTGATTATGGTACAAATGAACTTTACCTCATGCATTGCGGAGCATTTAGCATGTGGGTTGAGGACGGAACGGGACAGTCCGTAGTTGATGGTGCTGCTGAAAAATCATCGGAATCTGATTATGCATCTGCAAATTATGCTTTTGTGGAATATTATAAAGCATTAGAGGCCAGTGACAGAGAGGTGAATTACGAGGCGGACACTGGAGAAGATGAATATGTTATCACCAATGAAGATGGCTCAGAAACAACTGTTGCAGCAGAAGATATAATCGATGATAAATCAGGTGAAGCAACATATATAGACCCTGATACAAAATATGAAGCAGTTATTTTGGATGGTGCTGACCTCCTTTCAGATGGAGAGGAGAAAGCTCTTTTGGAGGATATGGCTCCAGTCCTTAAGTATGGAAATGCAATGTTCTATACTACAAATAAAAATCAGGGGACTACAATTAATGTTGGTAGAGATAAGTTCCATGAGAGATATGGCCAGTACGGAGACGGAACCTGTTTCATAATAGATATGGCAAACCGACAGCTGTCTGTATGGTGTAGCGATGAAATCTACAAGACAGTTAAGAAGTCTAAGACAGATACAATCGTTTCCAATGTATACAGAATGGCAACTAATGAAAAGTATTATGATTGTGCCAGTGAAGTTTTTAAAGAGGTTGCTATAACTCTTGAGGGTGGTAAGATTGCAGCTCCGATGAAGCTTGCATCTAATATTCTTCTGGCGCTTATGTTGGGAATGTTGATTGCTTACTGGGTAGTGAAAGCATTCTCGATTGTTCCAAAACCTTCAGAGAGGGAACTGCTCGCGGCTATACAAACGAAGCAGAACCTGCTCGATTATCATAAAGTATTTACACATCAGACCAGGCGGTATGACCCACCTAGTTCTTCTTCCTCCGGAGGCGGAGGTGGAGGAGGCGGTGGTGGCGGCGGAGGCGGTGGCGGCTCCAGCCACGGTTTCTAGTCAAAAAACTGCTATTTTATAGGACGATTCCTTATTTTGGGAATCGTCCTTTTTTACTTGATAAATTCGGCAAAAAGGTGGTAAAATACTACTACCTATGGCCTTGCGCGTTTTACACTTTTTTTAATTCGCATAATTGGGGGAGATTTTTGGTCATAGAAGGGTTAGGAGAATAAGATGAGAAAAACAAAAGTTATCTGTACTATCGGACCAGCCAGCGACAACGAACAAACGCTTCGTAAACTGATCGAAGAAGGCATGGCAGTTGCAAGACTGAACTTCTCGCATGGAACACATGAGGAACATAAAAAGAAGTTTGATCTTATAAAAAAAGTCCGAGCTGACTTAAGACAGCCGATTGCTATAATGCTGGATACAAAAGGACCTGAATATAGAATTGGAACATTCGAGAATGGAAGTATAACTCTTGAAGATGGAGATATTTTCAGATTCACAACAGAGGATGTAGTTGGTAATCAGGAAAGAGTTTCTGTCAGCTACAAGAATCTGATAGAAAACCTCGAAGTTGGAGACAAAATACTGGTAAATAACGGACTTGTTATTTTTGAAGTATATGAAATCCGTGGTAAAGAGGCTATTTGTAAATGTCTTGCCGGTGGAGTTCTTTCTGACAGAAAGTCTATGAACTTCCCTAACAAGGTTCTTGACCAGCCGTTCCTCAGCGAACAGGATAAAAAGGATCTTCTCTTTGGAATACAGAATGGTGCAGACTATGTAGCTGCTTCCTTTGTTTCTTCGAAGAGCGACGTTCAGGAAATGAGAGACTTCCTTGACCAGAATGGTGGTAAGGATGTCGAGATTATTGCAAAGATAGAAAACCGTTCAGGTGTTGAACATATAGAAGAAATATGTGAGCTGTCGGACGGTATAATGATAGCCCGTGGTGACCTAGGTGTTGAGATTCCAGGTGTAGAGGTTCCTTCAGTTCAGAAGTTCCTCATTTCCAAATGCCGTATGCTTGGTGTCCGCGTTATCACTGCCACCGAGATGCTTGAATCCATGATCAAGAATCCTCGCCCGACAAGAGCCGAGATTTCTGACGTGGCAAATGCAGTCTATGACGGAACATCAGCGGTTATGCTCTCTGGCGAAACTGCCTCAGGAGCTCATCCGGTTGAAGCACTTAAGACTATGGTTGAGGCCATAGAGTTTACAGAGACAAAGATAAATTATAAGAAGAGATTCAGAAATGCTGACTTCGAAGTGCGAAGTACTCTCGATGCAGTATCTCATACAGTATGTACAATGGCTATCGATGTGGATGCAAAGTGCATAATAGTTAATTCGCTTAGTGGTAGGACTGCCCGAATGGTCAGCCGTTTCCGATGCCCAGTAGATATCATTGGAATGACCACATCTGCCAGAGTTTGGCGTAAGCTTAATCTTTCCTGGGGACTCACTCCTGTAATGTGCGGAATGTACGACAGTATGGAGGAGATGTTCAGGAATTCAGTTCAGGAGGCAACTGCCGCTCTTGGACTTGAAAAGGGAGATAATGTTGTTATCACTGGTGGTATGGTAAATGGAACCAGCGGTAATACAAACCTCATAAAAGTAGAGGAGATTGACCAGGTTTGGTAATCTAAATCCCAATCAGAGAAATTTTTAGATGGGAGGGCAAAGATATGGACGAGAAAATGATAGAGCTTGAAGTTGTAATGGAGCTTCTCGAGAACCGAAAGTTTGCAGAGCTTAGAGAGCTTCTTGACGAGGCGAATCCTATCGACGTAGCCCAACTCCTAGGTGAAGTTCCTGAAGAAAAACTTTTGCTCCTGTACCGTATGCTTCCAAAGGAAGATGCGGCTGATATATTTGCAGAGATGGAGCACGATGAGCAGGAAACACTTATCAAAGCTTTTAACGATCGAGAGATTCGTGAGGTTATAGAAGAGATGAATATCGATGATGCGGTTGACCTCGTGGAGGAAATGCCGGCCATCGTTGTTAATAAAATTCTCCGTCATGCGGATCCTGAAACTCGTAAGGAGATTAATGAACTCTTGAAATATCCTGAGGATAGTGCAGGTTCGGTTATGACTACAGAGTATATGGCTCTGAAGAGTGACATGACTGTAGCAGATTCCTTTGAAAGAATCCGTCGTACCGCTGATGAAAAGGAGGACATCTATACCTGTTACGTTATAGATCCTTCCAGAAAACTTCAGGGTACAGTCAGTCTCAAGGAGATGTTCCTGGTTCCAAAGGATACTCTTATCGGAGACTTGATGGAGACAAATATCATTTCGGCAAACACTCTGGACGACCAGGAGAAGGTTGCTAAGGATATGGCAAAGTACAACCTTACAACCATTCCTATCGTTGATCAGGAAAATCGTCTGGTGGGCATCGTTACAGTCGATGATGCTATCGATGTCATCCAGGAAGAGAACACAGAGGATATCGAAATGATGGCCGCTATCACACCTACAGATAAGCCATATATCAGTACGGGATTTTTTGAAACATATAAGAAAAGAATTCCGTGGCTACTTCTGCTCATGATATCGGCAACATTTACAGGTGCAATCATCACAAGATACGAAAATGCTTTGGGTAAATATGTAATCCTGACGGCATACATTCCAATGCTTATGGACACGGGCGGAAATGCAGGTTCCCAGGCTTCAGTTTCGATCATCCGTGGTCTGTCTCTTGATGAGATTGAATTCGGAGATATTTTCAGAATTCAGGGTAAAGAGCTTTTGGTTGCGTTCCTGTGCGGCTTTACCCTTGCGGTAGCTAATTTTGTAAAGCTTCTGATCTTTGACAAGGTCGAAGTTGTAATAGCTGCAGTTGTCTGCATGACACTTTTTCTTACAGTTGCAGTTGCTAAATTAGTTGGATGTACCCTTCCTATTCTTGCTAAGAGAGTAGGCTTCGACCCGGCCGTTATGGCGAGTCCATTTATTACGACTATTGTAGATGCCCTTTCACTTATCATTTACTTCCAGCTGGCATCACATATATTAAGTTTATAAAAATGAAAGGCGACGTTGTGAAAAGTAAGGATACGAAAGAGTTGCTGAAAAACTCTTTAATTGAACTTGCAAAGAAAAAAACAATAGACAAGATTACAATTAAACAGGTATCAGAAAATGCGGGCGTAACATCTCAGACCTTCTACAACCATTTCAGTGATAAATACGATATGGTTCACTGGGCTTACAAGAAGAGAGTAGATGAGATATTCGAGAAATATAAAAATGGAGAGATTGGTTGGAAAGAACTTTTGGATGCATTCCTGGTTGGCTACGAAAAAAACTCTAGATTTATCTTGAATGCATTTAATAATACATATGGTGAGGACTCATATGCTGCCAAAACTGGAAGCTATCTTTGCCAGAGTATTGATAATGAATTAAAGAGAAGGCTGGGTGTTGATGAGCTTGACGAAGAGCTGAGCGTACTGACAAAGATATATGTAAGCGGGATAATAAATATCATAGCTTATTGGCTGAATGAGGGCAGGGATATAGACAAAGATAAGCTCATTGATTATATTGATGAATCGATGCCTGGAAAAATAAGAGAAATAATATATTAGGACTCGTTTTTTTGGCTCAAAAATGCTAAAATAGTGATGTTTGGTTATTTTAGGTTGTGAGTGAGTGTAATGGATAAAAGGAAGTTTGTAAAAAAGTTAGAGAAGAACCTGGGGATGAATAAAATCAGGACACAAATTAGAGCTATAAGCTTTATGTTCGTGTTCCTGGTTATAGGTGCTGTATTTGCTATTTATATGAACCATTCGGGAGTATGGCTTTCCTATGGTATCGTGATAGCGGCAATATCGATGCTCATCCTTGCTATGTTTCTTTCATATAGGCTTAAGCTGCAGGCTCGTCTCAATAATATGAAGCTGGATTACAGGGAGAGAGTTGTTACTCCTTATGCCAGAGAGTATTTTGAAGATGGTGATTTCCTTAAGAAGGGAAGTCTTACTGAAAGAGAACTGATCAGTACAAAAATGTTCTCAGATACAGCGGATTATAGGTATACATCTAATAATGAACTAAGAGGAATTCATAAATCAATCAAGTTTGTTAATGCAGATGTTTACGAAGATAACAATCCACTTGAGTATCATGTTAAGGGAAGGTTCATTGCTTTCAATATAACAACACCAAATATCAATCCGGTTGTGCTGACAACATCGACAGCACCTATTCTGGATTTCCAGGATGACAGAGTGCATTTGATAAAACCAAAGAATGATGTCATTGGAAGAATGTTCAGGGTGTATGCATTTGATGAAAAAGAAGCAAACGAACTTCTTACAGATAATATGGTCTATAAGCTGAGACAGATTATTGGTCTCCAGCTTGGAAAGATAGTTAAGATAGGATTCCACAACGATAAGATTTATGTTTTCTTCACAACAGAGGAATCCACTTACGCGGAAAACTTTACAAAGAAAAATTCTGTCATCACAGAGCTTAGAAAAATTCGAGAAAAGTTCAATGTGGTCGGCAAGATAATAGATATTTTATAGGAAAGAGGAAAAAGACGTGGAACAGAATTACGGAGATGGCAAGGTATACGGAGTACCAGCAGAAAAGCCAGATGTATCTACTCTTAATGTGGATGAAGATGGTATCATAGAATATGTCACCCCAGACATGATAATCGGCGATATCATTACATGGTATCCAGATGTATCACTGGTTCTTATGAAGTGCGGAATGCATTGTATTAGCTGTGGAGTATCACAGTTTGAATCGTTGGAACAGGCATGTGCAGTGCACGGACTGTATGTCGACGATGTAGCCAAGGTCGTTAATGATTACCTCACACAGACATTAGGCGGCGCAGGCGAAAAGAAGGAGGAAGAATAGATGTACGATAAGGTATCAACCAAGCTTAACTTCGTGGAGAGCGAAGATAAGGTTTTAAAATTCTGGAAAGACGAGAAGATCTTTGAGAAGAGTATAGATGAGAAGAAGGATCTTCCAACTTATACATTTTACGATGGACCTCCAACAGCAAACGGTAAGCCACATATTGGTCACGTACTTACTCGTGTTATCAAGGATATGGTGCCACGTTACCAGACAATGAAGGGCCATAAGATCATTCGTAAGGCTGGATGGGATACACACGGACTTCCTGTTGAGCTTGAGGTTGAGAAGGAAATCGGAATAGATGGCAAAGAGCAGATTGAAGAGTACGGAATTGAGCCATTTATAGGTAAGTGTAAAGAATCAGTTTGGAAATATAAAGGTATGTGGGAAGAGTTTTCTGGAAAGGTTGGCTTCTGGGCTGACATGGATGACCCTTATGTAACATACCATAATGATTATATTGAGTCAGAGTGGTGGGCTCTTAAGAAGATCTGGGAAATGGGTCTTCTCTACAAAGGTTTCAAGGTAGTTCCTTATTGTCCTAGATGTGGAACTCCACTTTCATCCCATGAGGTTGCTCAGGGATATAAGTTAGTTAAGGAAAGATCTGCAGTAGTTCGTTTCAAGGCTAAGGTAGCTGAGGGCGAGGAGCAGTATTACTTCCTTGCATGGACAACAACTCCATGGACACTTCCATCAAACCTTGCACTCTGCGTTAACCCAGAGGAAACATATTGCAAGGTTAAGGCTTGCGATGGCTATACATATGTAATGGCTGAGGCACTTCTTGATACAGTTCTTGGACCTCTTGCAGAAGAGAAGGTTAAGAATGATGATGGAGAGATGGTACTTAAGTACAGCACAGATGCTACTGATGGAAAAGCATATGTTAAATTAGAATCCTACAAGGGTACAGACCTTGAAGGACTTGAGTATGAGCCACTTTATGAGGCGGCTGAAACAGCTGCTGCAAAGCAGCATAAGAAGGCACATTTCATCGTAGTTGATGATTATGTAACAATGTCAGATGGTACTGGTATAGTTCACATTGCTCCTGCATTTGGTGAGGACGATGGTAGAGTTGGTCGTAAGTATGACCTTCCATTTGTACAGTTTGTTACTGCTGAAGGAAATATGTCTGACGAAACACCATTTGCCGGACTTTTCGTTAAGGATGCTGATCCAAAGGTACTTGTTGACCTGGATAGCAGAAACCTTCTTTTCTCAGCACCAAAGTTTGAACATGATTATCCATTCTGCTGGAGATGTGACACACCACTTATCTACTACGCAAGAGAATCATGGTTCATCAAGATGACAGAAGTTAGTGACCGTATGGTTGCTAATAACAATACAGTAAACTGGATTCCAGAAGGAATTGGTAAGGGACGTTTTGGTGAGTGGCTTAAGAACGTTCAGGACTGGGGACTCAGCCGTGATCGTTATTGGGGAACACCACTTAACGTTTGGGAGTGCGAGGGCTGTGGCAAGAGAGATGCTATTGGTTCTATCGCAGAGCTTCGTGAAAGAGGAAAGATGGAAGATGGTTCAGAGGTTCCAGAGGATATTGAGCTTCACAGACCATTTGTTGACGGAGTTGTTCTTACATGTCCAGATTGTGGTAAGCCAATGAAGAGAGTTCCAGAGGTTATTGACTGCTGGTTCGACTCAGGTGCAATGCCTTTCGCACAGTGGCATTATCCATTTGAGAACGAGGACATTTTCAATGATAACTTCCCTGCAGATTTCATCTCAGAGGCTGTTGATCAGACACGTGGATGGTTCTATTCATTGATGGCTATCTCAACTCTTCTCTTTGATAAGGCTCCATATAAGAATGTAATCGTGCTTGGTCACGTACAGGATAAGGACGGACAGAAGATGTCCAAGTCCAAGGGAAATGCAGTCGACCCAATGGAGGCTCTGAATAAGTACGGAGCAGATTCCATTAGATGGTATTTCTACACAAATTCACAGCCATGGCTGCCTAACAGATTCCACGAGGATGCAGTTCTCGAGGGACAGCGTAAGTTCATGGGAACACTTTGGAATACCTATGCATTCTACATACTGTATGCAGAAATCGACCAGTTCGATCCTACAAAGTATACACTTGATAAGGCATCACTTTCAGTAATGGATAAGTGGCTCCTTTCAAAACTTAATACAGCAGTTAAGGTATTTGATGAGAATATGAGTGCTTACAAGATTCCTGAATCTGCAGCGGTTCTCACAGACTTCGTTGATGATCTGAGTAACTGGTATGTAAGAAGATGCCGTGAGAGATATTGGGCAAAGGGTATGGAGCAGGATAAGATTAATGCTTACATGACTCTTTATACAGCACTTGTTACTATCTGTAAGGTAGCTGCACCAATGGTACCATTCCTTACAGAAAGCATTTATCAGAACTTAGTTAGAAATGTGGACAAGGATGCTCCAATCAGTATCCACCTCTGTGATTATCCTGAGGTAGATGAGTCCATGATCGATACAGAGCTCGAGAAGAACATGGGTGAGGTTCTTACTATCAAGACATTTGGTAGTGCTGCTCGTAATACAGCTAACATTAAGAACCGTCAACCAATTGCAAATATGTACATCAAGGCTGATACAGAGCTTAGTGAGTTCTATACAGATATCATTAAGGATGAGCTGAACATTAAGAACATCGAGTTTAAGGATGATCTTTCATCCTTCTCAACATATACATTCAAGCCACAGCTTAAGACAGTTGGTCCTAAGTATGGAAAGCTTCTGAATGGTATCAGAGAATACCTCACAAATATTGAGGATGGAAATGCTGCATATGCAAGTCTTAAGAGTGAAGGCGCACTTAAGTTTGAAGTAAACGGTGAGCCAGTTGAACTTGCTGAAGAGGATCTTCTCATAGATATAGCAGAAAGTGGCGACTATGTAACATTCGGTGATAACAATGTTACTGTAGTTATAGATACAAAGCTTACGCCAGAACTTATTGAGGAAGGTTTCGTAAGAGAGATTGTTTCCAAGATTCAGTCAATGCGTAAGGAGGCAGGCTTCGAGGTTACAGACAGAATTAACTTCTATTTAGATAAGAACGAGAAGCTGTCAGAGATTGTCATTAATAATGATGACAAGATTAAGTCTGCTGTACTGGCCGATAATATCTTCATTGGTAAGATGGCCGGTTTCACCAAGGAATGGAATATTAATGGAGAATTTGTTATTCTTGGTGTTTCAAAATAAATGACTCTTAGCTTATGGGTGAGTGCAGAGTTCGAAGGAGGTTAACCCTATGAAAAAAATTGCAAAATTTGACAAAGAGGGCTTCAAAAAAGAAGTAGCTTCTAATGTGAAGATGCTTTATCGTAAGCCACTCGATGAGGCAACACCACAGGAGATTTATCAGGCTGTCAGCTATGCTGTAAAGGATGATATAATCGATAGATGGATTGCAACTCATAAGGTTTACAAGGAGAAGAATGTTAAGAAAGTTTACTACCTGTCAATGGAATTCCTGATGGGTCGTGCACTTGGTAATAACCTGATTAACTTAGGCTATTACGATGATATCAAGAAGGCTCTTGATGAGATGGGTCTGGATATCAATTTCATCGAAGATCAGGAAAGAGATCCTGCTCTTGGAAATGGTGGTCTTGGTAGACTTGCTGCATGCTTCCTTGATTCACTTTCAACTCTTGGATATCCTGCATACGGCTGCGGAATCAGATATCACTATGGTATGTTCAAGCAGGCAATTGTTGATGGATATCAGTTAGAGGAGCCAGATGACTGGTTAAGAAATGGATTCCCATTTGAGATAAAGAGAAATGAATATGCTACTGAAGTAAAGTTTGGTGGATATGTACGAGTAGAAAACAGGGGTGGAAGAAATCATTTCATTCAGGAAGGCTATACTTCAGTTCGTGCCGTACCTTATGATATGCCTATTGTAGGATATGGTAACAATGTTGTTAACACACTTCGTATGTGGGATGCAGAAGCAACTCAGGAGTTTAATCTGAACTCATTTGATAGAGGAGAATATGAGAAGGCTGTTGAAGAGCAGAACCTTGCAAAAACTATATCAGAGGTTCTCTATCCAAATGATAATCACTATTCAGGTAAGGAGCTTCGTCTGAAACAGCAGTACTTCTTCGTGTCTGCATCACTTCAGACTGCTATAAGGAAGTTTAAAGAGAACAACAAGAAGATTCAGGATCTTCCAAAGAAAGTAACATTCCAGATGAATGATACACATCCAACTCTTACAGTTCCAGAGCTTATGCGTATCCTTATGGATGAAGAAGGACTTGAGTGGGATGAGGCATGGGATATCACAACAAAGACTTGTGCTTATACAAACCATACTATTATGTCTGAGGCTCTTGAGAAATGGCCTATTGAGCTTTTCTCCAGACTCCTTCCACGTATCTATCAGATCGTTGAAGAGATAAATAGAAGATTTGTTCTTAAGATACAGGAGTTATATCCTGGAAATCAGGATAAGGTTAAGGCTATGGCTATCCTATATGATGGACAGGTTAAGATGGCACACCTTGCAATCGCTGGTTCATATTCAGTAAACGGTGTTGCAAGACTCCATACAGAAATTCTCAAGAAGAGAGAGCTTAAAGACTTCTATGAGATGAATCCAAAACAGTTCAACAACAAGACTAATGGTGTAACTCAAAGAAGATTCCTTGCTCATGGTAATCCTCTACTGGCAGAGTGGCTCAACCGCAAGATTGGAGAAGAATGGATTACAGACCTTTCACAGATTAGTAAGCTTAAAACTTATGTTGATGACAAAAAGTATCAGCAGGAGTTTATGAATATCAAATATCAGAACAAACTTCGCCTTGCTAAGTATATTAAAGAGCATAATGGTATCGATGTTGATCCTAACTCTATCTTTGATGTTCAGGTAAAGAGACTACATGAGTATAAGAGACAGTTGCTCAACATACTTCATGTTATGCACCTGTACAGCGAGCTTAAGGAAAATCCTGAGTTTGATATGTATCCAAGAACATTTATCTTTGGTGCAAAGGCTGCTGCAGGATATAAGAGAGCTAAGCTTACAATCAAGCTCATCAATTCTGTAGCCGATGTTATAAACAACGATGCATCAATCAAGGATAAGATCAAGGTTGTATTCATTGAGGACTACCGTGTATCAAATGGTGAGATCATCTTTGCAGCTGCCGATGTTTCAGAACAGATATCAACAGCTTCTCGTGAGGCATCTGGTACAGGTAATATGAAGTTCATGATCAATGGTGCTCCAACACTTGGTACAATGGACGGTGCTAACGTAGAAATCGTAGAAGAAGTTGGTGCTGAGAATGCATTTATCTTCGGTCTTTCAGCTGATGAGGTTATGAGATACGAGCGCGAGGGTGGATACAATCCTTGGGATATCTACAACAACAATCAGAATGTTCGTAGAGTTCTTACACAGCTCATCAATGGTACTTATAATGAAGATACAGAACTCTTCAGAGATCTTTATGATTCTCTTACAAAAGAGGATGTTTACTTCATTCTTAAGGACTTCGATTCATATGTAGAGGCACAGCAGAGAGTTGATGCTGCATACAGAGATAAGGCTGGTTGGGCTCGTATGGCTATGATGAATACAGCTTGCTCAGGTAAGTTCTCATCTGATAGAACAATTGAGCAGTATGTAAAGGATATCTGGAAGCTTAAAAAAGTTGAGGTGACCGTCTAGTAAAAATATCTATAAAACGTCAGAGTTACTTGAGTTATTGAGACGGGTTATAGATAAACTCAGAGGTTATAGCATATCTATTGAGATGAGTGTAAATTATGATTTTGTGTGTGACACCATTGAGTATATGGAAATGTCTGTAATAACTATTATGTGGTGTGAATATGCCAGCGGGTTTGATGATATGGTGAATTCGCAGAGTGATGGTTTTCTATCATCTTGATACAATAGAGGATATGTGTTATATTGTTTTAGGTTTTATATTTAAACATTTAAAATATTAAAGATTGTAGATAGGAGAAAAGTTATGGAAAGAATTAAGACTCTTGAGACTAGAGATCTTTGCGAGAGCGCTAAAACAGGTGGATGTGGCGAGTGCCAGACATCTTGCCAGAGTGCTTGCAAGACTAGTTGTGGTGTTGCTAATCAGAAGTGTGAGAATACAGACGCTGAGTAGTAAAATCGCTTAAAGGTTATAATGCGCCGCCTGAAAATGGCGGCGTGTTTTTTATTAATGGGTAATTGGGTATGCTATTCATCTATATAGGGATTTATCACGTTAGCGATTTTCTAAATATTTCGAGAAATCTTCTATAAACTGCATATCGCTCGGCTTTAACTTAAAAATGCAGTTTATGAAGTTTTCTCTTCATATTTTACGAAAATCGAACTATCGATAAATACCTATATAGATGATATAGCATACATATACACTTTCAAAATAATATATATGCCGCCGTTTTTAGGCGGCTTAGAGGTGGAGTTGAATGGTTCATCAGTATAAATTGAATGGTTATAATATTGTGTTGGATACTTGCTCGGGTTCGGTGCATAGTGTGGATGATGTGGCGTATGATATCATTGAGATGTATGGGGATAAGAGTGAGGATGAGATAGTGAGTGTCATCATGGAGAGGTATGGTGACAGTGAGGATGTGACTGAGGAAGAGGTGCGTCTCTGTATAGGGGATGTAAAGAGTCTGGTTGAGGCACATAAGCTCTATACTCCGGATACATATGAGCCACTGGCGGGCGAATTTAAGAAGAGAAGTGGAGATGTGATAAAGGCTCTTTGTCTTCATGTTTCACATACTTGTAATCTTAATTGTGAGTACTGCTTTGCTGCGCAGGGTAAGTATAATGGCGAGCGCGCTCTTATGAGTCTTGAGGTTGGTAAGAGGGCTATTGATTTTCTGATTGAGAATTCAGGAACAAGGCATAATCTCGAGGTGGATTTCTTTGGTGGAGAGCCACTTATGAACTGGGATGTTTGTAAGGATATAGTTCGTTATGCTCGCTCAATAGAAAAAGAGGCTAGAAAGAATTTCCGTTTTACTCTTACAACGAATGGAATGCTTATTGATGATGACGTTATAGATTTTTGTAATAAAGAGATGAGTAATGTTGTTCTTAGTCTTGATGGCCGTAAGGAGGTTCATGACAGAACTCGAAAGGACTACAATGGTAATGGAAGCTTTGACAAGATAATTCCGAGGTTCCAGAAACTGGTTGAGGCCAGAGGTGGAAAGAATTATTACATGCGTGGTACCTTCACTCATCTTAATACTGATTTTACTGAAGATATATTTACTATGGCTGATCTTGGTTTTAAGGAGCTTTCAATGGAACCTGTTGTTAGTAAACCGGGTGACCCGCTGGCGCTTACAGAAGAGGATCTTCCAATCTTAAAGGATCAGTATGAGAAGCTTGCTAAGGAAATGTTAAAGAGAGATATAGAAGGGAATGGATTTACATTCTATCATTATATGGTGGATCTGAAATCTGGTCCATGTATTTATAAGAGAATATCTGGTTGTGGTTCAGGAACTGAGTACATGGCAGTTACTCCTTGGGGCGACCTTTATCCTTGCCATCAGTTTGTTGGCGATGAGGGTTACAAGCTTGGTGATATTTGGAATGGAGTAACTAATAAGGATAGACAGGAAGAGTTCCGTGTTTGTAATGCATATGCTCGTCCGGACTGTCGTAATTGCTGGGCAATGCATTATTGCTCAGGTGGATGTGCTGCGAATGCATATCATGCTACTGGAGATGTAAAGGGAATCTATGAATATGGTTGTGAGCTGTTCAGAAAGAGAATGGAATGCGCGATCATGATTCAGGTTGCGCATGATGCTCTGGGACTTGAGTCGGTTAGTGGGGCAACAGCTGGAAGTGAGAGAGTTGGAAATGTAATTGATGTTAATGAGGATTGCTCAACTTGTGGTGAGTGCGACTAGAGAATAGCAGTCTAGTTGGAGTGGAGAAGCTTATTTAGGATATGGATAATAAGAAGAACGACAATTACATATTATATCCTGTAAAAAAGTTCATTGAGATGTACAAGGAATCCAATAAGGTGCGTCTTCATATGCCAGGACACAAGGGCGCTTTTGGATATGAGGATGATATAACGGAAGTGCATGGAGCGGATAGTCTTTACGAGGCGAGTGGAATTATTGCTGAGAGTGAGAAGAGAACAGCGGAACTGTTTGGAGTGGCAAGCACTTTCTATAGTACAGAGGGGTCATCTCAAGTGATCAAAGCTATGTGTTTTCTTGCGATGCAGAGATGGCATGAATGTAATGGAGTGCGTACAGATGATAAGGATGTTTCTGTTAAAACGGGCGAAGAGAGACCTGTAATTCTTGCAACGAGGAATGCTCATAAATCGTTTATATATGCGGATATGCTTCTTGGTTTTGATATTAAGTGGATGTATCCTGAACGAGAAGATTATTCTCTTTGTAAGTGTGAATTGACACCGGAAGAGTTGGATGATTATATCAAGGAAATAGTCAACGAGAATGCTGGAAAGGTCGGGATTGCTGCAGTATATGTTACATCGCCAGACTATCTTGGGAATATACTTGATATCGAAGGACTTGCAAAGGTTGCTCATAAATATGATATTCCTTTGCTTGTCGATAATGCTCATGGAGCATACCTTAAGTTTATTGAAAATAATGATCAGAATTCTTTGAAAAAGGATTTGCATCCGATAACTCTTGGGGCTGATATGACAGCTGACTCTGCTCATAAAACATTGCCTGTTCTGACGGGTGGAGCGTATCTTCATATATCAAAGGAATCGTTATTTTTGAGAATGCATTTTGATGACAGAGGTGGCGCTCGGTCTTCTCAGGAATTTGAGCAGGAAGTGCGTAGGGCTCTTTTAATGTTCGGATCTACTAGTCCTTCATATATGATAATGGAATCATTGGATGAGGCGATAAAAAGAATTAAGCCAGAGGATTATGTGGAAACCGAGAAGAGAGTTGCTGAGTTAGAAAAGGAACTAACCAGTATAGGATATAAGATACTGAATGATAATGAACCACTTAAGATTGTTGTTGATTTAAGAGGGCTATCAGTTATCGGAAATGAATTATCTGATAAACTCAGAAAAAAGGGGATAGAGTGCGAATACGCTGATCCGGATTTCTTAGTAACCATGTGGTCCCCATTCAATGAGTATCCACAGGACTATGATGAGTTTAAGGGAGCTATGTCTAAAATATGGGGCGAATTGGATTGGTTGGAAGAAGAAGGAGATGGCAGTGGTTTTAATGGGATTGTAATAGAGGATTACAAACTCCCTGAGGTTAAGTATCAGCCATATGAGATTAAGTTACTTCCTCATAAAAAGGTGAAGGTTGATGATAGTCTGGTTGGAAAGATTGTGGCGGACACATCCGTTTCCTGCCCACCTGCTGTTTCGCCAATTGTAGCAGGTGAAATTATAGATAAGAATATTCTATTAATATTAAAATATTATGGTATAGATATAATAGATGTACTTGTGATATAATTACGTGTACGCAAAAAAATGGAGGCATTAAAGAATACTGTCCTGAAAGGACGGTTTTCTTTGGTGCTTTTTTGTTACTCTTGATTTATACACAATTATTGTGTATCATAAAGAAAGGAGAGGTATGAAGAGAAGGGAATTAATTAAGAAATTACTTGATGTAGGTTTTGTGTTTGACAGACATGGAGGGAATCATGATATTTACAAACGCGGAGATGACGAAGAAATGGTTCCAAGACATCGAGAGATAAATGATAATTTGGCAAAAAGTATAATTAGAAAATGGAATATTAAATAGAAAGGAAGATGATTATGACATTAATATATCCAGTGATTTTCACGGCGACTCATGATAAAAAGGATACGTATCTGGTTGAAATTCCAGATATAAAAGGCATGACTGAGGGACGTGGTTTAGAGGATGCATATCGTATGGCAAGAGATTATATAGGATGTGCTCTTTATAATAAACCTGATAATAATATTCCGAAGGCAAGTGCTTTGTCAGATATTGATGTAAAGAAGGGTGAGTTTGCAAACGCAGGTGATTCATTTGTTTCTTTGGTTGATTTGAATCTGGATGTTTTCAGGAGAAAAATGAATAATAAATCGGTTAGAAGAAATGTGAGTATTCCGGCATGGCTTAATCAGGCTGCTGATGAGGCACATATAAATGTATCGAGAGTTTTGCAGGAAGCATTAATGGAAAAACTTGGTGTATTGTAGATATGCAAACTTTCCTTTATAATATAGCAAGACACGTTAAATCCTAGGTAATTAAGATGGGAGAATTGGTATGAATGAGAATATAGTTAAGAGAAATGAACTTCTGGCCCAGAAGGTTATTAAGGGTCTGGAATCTAGAAATATGACAGGTTACTATGCTGCTTCTAAAGAGGAAGCGGTTAAAAAGGCTCTCGAACTTATCCCCGAGGGTTCATCGGTTACTATGGGTGGTGCCATGAGTGCTCACGAAATAGGGCTTGTAGATGTGCTTAAAAACGGTGACTATAATTTTATTGATAGAGATGCATATGAGGACAAGCGTGCTGCCATGCTGATGGCATATGACGCAGATGTATTCTTAGCAAGTGCAAATGCCATGACAGAGGATGGAGTTATCGTTAATATTGATGGTAATTCAAACCGTGTATCCGCTATTGCTCAGGGACCGAAGAAGGTCGTGTTCATTGTTGGCATGAATAAGATATGCGATGATGTGGATGGCGCTATGAAGAGAGCTCGAAACGTGGCTGCTCCTATTAATGCACAGAGGTTTGGTCTTTCCACACCGTGTTCCAAAACAGGTTCATGCATGAACTGCAAATCGCCTGACACAATTTGCTGTCAGATACTCATAACAAGATTTTCAAGACATGCAGGACGCATCCACGTAATTCTTGTAAATGATAATCTAGGATTTTAATACAATGCTCGGTTTCAGAAAATCGAGCGTGGAGGGAAAAATGGTTGTTAGAGAAGAAGTAAGAAAGATGAAGACAGTTGCACCACTTGTTGCAGCGACAAACAACGAAGCAAGGTGCAAAGCTCTTAAGATAGTAGCAGAGAGATTAGTTGAAAAGAAAGATGAAATCTTTGCGGAAAATAAAAAGGATTTGGACTACGCTGCTGAAAATGGTGTTGCAGCTCCTATTGTAAAAAGACTTAAGTTTGACGAAGGAAAGCTAAGAGATGTAGTTGCGGGAATTGAGCAGCTTATAACTCTGGAGGATCCTATCGGAAAAGTTACTCTTGATAGAGAACTGGATGAAGGCCTGAGACTCACCCGTATAACATGCCCTATTGGAGTTATCGGAGTTATCTTCGAGGCAAGACCAGATGCACTGGTTCAGATTTCGTCACTCTGTATTCGCAGTGGTAACTGCCCAGTTCTCAAAGGTGGAAAAGAAACTACATATACAAATAGAATTCTTTTCGGAATTATCTATGACGCAGTTATTGAGGCAGGCTTCCCTTCAGGGTGCATGCTCCAGGTGGAACAGCACAATGAGATAGACGAGCTTCTTACATGCGATGGCCTTGTGGATCTTCTCATCCCACGTGGTTCCAATGCATTCGTAAGATACATAATGGACAATACCCACATTCCAGTAATGGGACACGCAGATGGCATTTGTCACATCTATGTTGATAAGGATGCGGATTTCGAGAAGGCTATTTCAGTAATCGTTGATGCTAAGATTCAGTATACAGCTGCCTGCAATGCAGTTGAGACATTGCTCGTTCATAGGGATATAGCGAAGGAATTCCTTCCAAAGCTGGCGAAGGCTCTTGAAGAAAACAAGGTTAAGCTGAGAGGAACAAAAGAGGTTACAGATATCCTTGATTCGAGTTTCACATCTTCGGATGCAGAGACAGCTTACGAAACAATTGATGAATCTGAGTTCAAAGAGTATCTGGCACTTATCGTTTCGGCTAAATTAGTGGGCGGAGTTGATGAGGCTATTGATCATATAAACCTTCATGGATCACATCATACAGATGCCATCATAACAGAAGATAGTGATACAGCAGACAGATTCCTTCAGCTGGTAGATAGTGCAGGAGTTTATCAGAATTGCTCGACTAGATTTGCGGATGGTTTCAGATACGGCTTCGGAGCCGAGGTTGGAATCAGCACCAGTAAAATCCACGCGAGAGGACCTGTTGGACTTGAAGGACTTGTGACATATAAATATAAGCTGGTGGGTAAGGGCCAGATAGTTGGAGACTATGCAAGCGGAAAGAGTAGTTTCCACTTTAAGGATTTGTAGAATATATTTTGTGTTATAAGGAGAAGATGATTGGCTGGGGTTAATTCACAAATTGAATTCAATGATATGGTTAATATCATTATCAGTATATGGGGAAACGTGTTCATTCTTGTAATGGTTTTTTCACTGTATATTAGCAAGAATCACGATAAGAATAACAAGAACATAAGAAATATTTCTATCCCATATACAGATGAGATACTGATTTTTTACATACTGATTTTCTTCTATAATCTGTTTTATTCGATTATCAGCATGATTGAAATCACAGATATAGCATATGCAAAACAAGCTTATCTGACGGCCACATTTCTTTACTATATAGTTGGCGCTATGTTGATGTTTTTGTTCTTCTGGTTCTGTAAGAAGTATGTAGCGGATCCGATGAATGATAAGATCCTTGATGTTTCAATTAAAGTGATGACGACTATTCAGGTAATTCTTTTGGTGCTACTCATCGTAAATATTTTCACAGGCATTATTTTTTATTATGACGATATAGAGGGTTATAAGCATGGTTGGGGATATTTTGTGTGGCAGGGCTACATAGCAGCGGCGCTAACTTTTCTGCTGATACTTCTATTTATCAGATTCAGAAGGCTTAACAGCTTCCTTAAATACATTTTGGGAATAGTTGTAACACTTCCTATTATGGCAATTACTTTTGATTTGATATTTGAATATGCAAACTTTAACAATGTATTTATTATAATTGCCGCACTGCTAATTTACCTACAGTATGAAAATTACAGAGCAATGTATTCCATTGAGACGGTTCTTCAAATGGAAGATGCCCAGAAGAAACTGATGATGGACCAGATACAGCCACATTTCCTTCATAACTCGCTTACATCTATTATCTACTATATAGATAAAGATCCGGAGGTAGCGAAGGAATCACTGGTTAATTTCTCGAAGTACCTGAGGAGCAACCTGGATTCGGTAAATACCAAGGAAATGATTTCCTTCTCAGAGGAGCTGGAACACACTAAGATGTACCTCTCTCTGGAAAAACTGAGATTTGAGGACAAGCTGACTATTGAGTATGATATAAAGGAAAGCCTCTTTATGGTGCCGGCACTGAGTCTTCAACCAATGGTTGAGAATGCAGTTAAGCACGGTATCAGGAAGAGTGAAAGTGGAAGGGGTACTATTAAAATTTCTACTGATTCAGATGATAAAAGCTACATTATTATAGTAGAAGATAATGGTTCTGGATTTAATACTGACAACCTGGCAACCTTGGACGACACTCATATAGGTGTTAAGAATGTTATGAAACGTCTATCCATAGAGTGCAGGGGTACTATGGAATTTGAAAGTGAAATCGGAAAGGGTACGGTGTGTACTATTAGGATTCCTAAAGGAGGGGGAGCAATTGAAAATATTGGTAATTGATGATGAACGTCCAGCCCTTGAATTGATGCTTGAAACACTCAGGCGTTTGGTTCCTGACGCAGATGTCGTATCATTTTCAGAAGTAAATGACTTGCTGAATTATGAGAAGAAGTCGGATATTGATGTGGCGTTTCTAGACATTGAACTTGGCAAGATGACAGGCATAGAACTGGCACTCGAATTAAAAAAATACGCCCCTAAATGTAACGTGGTTTTTGTGACAAGTTATTCGGAATATGGTACCGCCAGCTTCAAGGCACGTCCAAGCGGTTATGTGACCAAGCCATATACTGATGATGAAATTAAGAGAGAATTGGATAACCTCAGATACCCTCTAGAAACCTTTGAAACCGCTAGAAACAGCGAAAATATTGAGGGGGGGGTAGCGAAGAAATTGAAATGTACAACCTTTGGTAATTTTATTGTTTATGATTCCAAAGGTGATGTAATGAGCTTCTCCAGAACTAAGTCAAAAGAGTTACTTGCTTATCTTATAGATTGTGCAGGGTTTCCAGTCACATCTACTGAGATTGCGGAAGATATATATGAGACTAACCTGGATAAGCAAATGTCAAAAAATATTTCCAAGGTTATAATAGGTCTGCTGGATGATCTAAAGAGAGAAGGATATGATGGAGTTGTAATAAAACAGAATAGACAGCTATATATAAATAAAGAAAGAATAAGCTGTGATATCTATGACGCAATAAATGGTGATGTAAAGGCTCTTAATTCTTTCCGAGGAGAATATATGATCGAATACTCCTGGGCAGAGATAAGTGATACCATTTCAAAGATAAAAGACAATAGATAATAAGAAGTAGAATGATGGCCTGTCCTAAAAGGATAGGTCATTTTTTTATCATAAGAAACTACTTCGCGTTTGTATTAGTGTCGAGGAGAACTTCGGAGAAAAGCGAGAGATATAATAAAAATATCGTAACTATACAAATTAATTAATTAATGTAGGGTTAATGTCGATAATCGCTAATCGATATAAACCGGAAATAAGTTGCTGAAAGGAGAGAAAGTTATGGAAAAATCTAAGAAAGGAAAATGGATGCCAAGGCGTATTATTAGCTGGGTACTGACTGTAATTATTGTTGTATCTATGTTGGGGTATGGTGGAATACCAGGAGCTAGAATTGTACATGCGGAATATGGATCTGATGGCGATGCATGGAACTTCAACTTTCATGTACGTGTTCCTGTTACCGGAGAAGAATGTGATCCAAATCCAGGTATTATATATGCGAGAGATAAGGATGGAGATGGCTGTAACTTACGTGTGACGTCGCGCACATGGAGTCCGGGCTATACAATTGCTCAACCTGATACTGCTTATACATTTACTATTACATTAAATGGAAAAGATGATGATTATGATCCTATGCCAGTTAATATGGGTGCAAGTGTATTATGGAATGGTATAAGTTATAGTTCTACATATTCTCCAGCATATAGTGATCCTGATATGTGGTGTGACTATCGGGTTACATTCCCTAAAACCTGTAGCACATATTCGCCTGCTACCAAGGTGGAGGATTTTACCTACGATGCAACAGAGCATTCACTGCTTAATGATGATCAGCAAAGATCCTCACCAAATAATCCGCGCGTTAGCATATCCTACAGAGTAAAATATAACGAAGGAGAATGGGGTGAATGGATAGCAGACAACCCTACAGCTATAAAAGGAAGAAACGCTGGAACGTATACTATCGAATGGAAGGTCGAAGGAGAGGGACTGGACCAGAGAAAGAATAATGGTACTGGAACAGACGCCAATAGTGGTTCTTATACGGTAACAATTAGCAGAAGGAATATAAACGATGATGCTGTAAGTGTTAGTTTGGAAGAACCTGATAGTATGGACGAAAGTATTTACCAGTATATATATACAGGAGATAGGATCCAACCAGAGATTAACCTCACACTCAATGAGGAAAGACTGGAATTAAACAGAGACTATAATATTACTGACGGCGATACAATAATTGAGTATATTAATCAGGATAAAGCCGCTTATATCATTAGTTTAAGAGGAATAGGTAACTATATTGGTGTAAACGAACTTGATTGGAGAGTAATCAGAAAGAGTCTGGGTGAGATAACAGCTACAAAATATGAAGCAGCATATGATGGAGCTGAACATAATATGACTGTTAATCTTTCAGATATTGCTAAAGATGCAAATGCAAAGATAACATATATATATGATCCTGACAGCTCCACTGATTATACTACCAATTGGGATGAGTCTAAGGCTACAGAAGAAAATCCAACATTTAAAAATGCCGGTACTTATAAGGTATATTATAGAGTTCATTCGGAAGAAAAGGATGACTCGGGAGAGTATATCTATAATGACTTCTTTGGTGTTCAGGATGTTCAGATAAATAAAAAAGATGTTCAGTTAGTTCCAGATGGTAAAACTAAGGTATATGATAAAGATCCTGAAACTGATCCGGAACTTACATATCAGGATTTCACATCTCAATTAGTTTCAGGTGAAACTATAGAGGGAGTAGAGATTTCCAGAGAAACCGGACAGAAAGCAGGAGATTATCCAATAGTATTTAATCTATCTGAACTAAATGCTCAGTATCCTAATTATAATTTTACTCAGGCCCCTGCAGCATTTAAGATAACACCTAGACCTGTTAAGGTTTCTGTCGGAGAATACGAGAAAACATACTCGGAAGTAAATCCTACACTTGAACTTACTATAGAACAGGCTGGGGACGAAGGCGTTGCTGATAAGGAAGGCCTGCTTAGTGGTGATGTGTTAGTTGATGAAACTAAATTAGGAAATGTTTTGAGTTTTAAAAATACCAGTACAGGCGACACCTTTGCGTATGACAGATTTATAGATGCCGGAGAATATGTGATTGAAGCTGGAACTCTGGCAAATCCAAACTATGATATTTCCTTTACAGAAGGTTCTTTCACAGTTAACCAGAAGGATATAACAGAGGAAGATACAAATGTAGTAGTTCTCTATAATGGATCTAGAACAGATACTGTATTCAATTATACAGGAAAAACTATCACTCCTGATTTTACATTATCTGATGAGCAGGATGGAGTGGAATATGTAAATTATGAAAGTGATATCGACTTTGAGGTTACAGGAGTTTATAAAGCTTCTGATTATGGAGTATATAAGGTTAAACTAAAAGGTATTCATAATTACACTGGAGAAGTTGATGGTCAGTGGGCTATCCTTCCTGCTGTTGATGAAGAGATAACTTATGATGGTAAGAGGCATCAATTATCATTTAATCTGGAAGCAGCATTTGCTGATTCGACAGTTAAGGGTATTAGATATAGTGAAAATGAACCAGAAGATCCTACTTCTGCTGATTGCTATGATAAAACTGAATGCCCATCATATATAGATGCCGGAGAGCATAAGGTATATTATGGAATAGTGCTTAATGAAGAAGAATATGGAGAGGAAATAGTAGTGCCTAGCTCTGCTACACTTAATATTAAAAAGGCTCCACTTGCTATCAGTGTTAAGCTGGAAGATATAGAGGACAGAGAGTATGATGGAACTAAAGATATAGTGCTTGGAACTGTTACAGGAGCAGAAGGGCTGGTAAATGGAGAAACACTTAGCATGACTAATCTTCACGGTACATTCGAAGATCCTGATGTCTTATATGGTGAAGATGGTTCTATAATAGCTAAGCCAATTACTATAACTAAGGATAATATTGCGGCTGCAACGACGAAAATTATTAGGGAAAGTACAGCGGCTGAACCTGAGGGCGGAAGCATAGATAATTATGAGGTTACATATAATTATGATCAGGACAAAGAATATATAACACTTAGCGCCAAGATCCTGCCTAAGGAGATTAGTGTATTAAGTGGTGTCACACTTAGTAAGGATTATGACGGTACTACAGCAGCTACAATAACTAGTCCTACAGTTTCTGGAACTATTGAAGGTGAAACTATAACAATTAATGATCCGATAGCAACTTATGATACAAAGGATGTTGGAACTGATAAAGTGATAACGCTTTCTGGTACAGCATCAATCAGCGCTACTGGAGATAAAACAGCCAAACTGTCTAATTATTGTTATGTGGTTGAAGAAGAAGGTGTAGAAAAGATGGTTCCCCTTACAGAGACTAATATATCTGAGGCAATGGGTACTAAGACAGGATCCATTACACCTAAGGATTTGACTGCAACAGTTTCTGCAAGTGATAAAGCATATGATGGAACTACAGATGCAACTGTAACTGCTACTGTTGAGACGGGTATAGAAGGAGAGACATTCACTATAACTGTAGACAGCGCAAACTTTGATAGTAATGAGGTTGGTGACAGAACAGTTAATATAACTTCTACTGTTGTTCCAGGAGATAATACTAGTCTTTCAAACTATAATATAACAGTACCTGAAAGTACTGATGCCAAAATCACTAAAAAAGATGTAAGTATTACAGCTGAAAATAAGTCTAAAGTGTATGAAGAGGATGATCCAGAGCTTACATGGACTGTTAGTGAGTTGGTTGGAGATGATACAGAAGATATGTTTGGCATTTCGATAGAACGAGAAGAAGGCGAAGATGCTGGAACATATAAGATAACAACAACATGTGATGCTGAAGAGTATGAACATTATAAAGTAACTCATGTTGCGGGTACATTTACTATAGAAAAAGGCAAGACTGAGGAAGTGCCTGAGAAGGGTGATATAACTACATCAAAGGCTTCAAGCACATCTTCTAATGATGCTGTAATAAATGGCGTAGATGATACTATGGAGTATAGTACTGATGGTGGTAAGACATGGACTTCAGTACCAAAGGGTGCAACAAGCATAACTGGAGTAAGCGCAGGTAACGTGCTGATACGTAAAAAGGGTGATGAAAACCATAATCCTGGTGAAGCTATTAGCGTAAATGTTCCTCAAAAATCAAGTCAGAGTGCTCCTAGCTCTTCTACAGTTAAACCATCATCAACATCTGGTTCAGGTAAATCTGATGGAACAATAACAGGTGTAGATGATACTATGGAATATAGTACAGATGGTGGAAAAACCTGGAAGTCAGTACCTAAGGGTGCTACATCGATAACAGGTCTCTCTGCTGGTACTGTACAGATCAGAAAGAAAGCTACTGCTAATAGTAACGCTGGTGAAATACTTACTGTCGAAATAACAAGCAATCCTGCTTACAAAAATGAATGGGTTAAGGGACAGTGGTATGACAAAGGTGGAAATACAACATATAAGCCACAGGGTGGCTGGAAGAAGAATAGTACAGGTTGGTGGTATGAAGATGCTGCAGGCTGGTATCCAGTAAGCCAGTGGCAGAAGATAGATGGGCTGTGGTACTACTTCGATGCTCGTGGTTATATGGCAGCAAACGAATGGATCGATGGCTGGTGGTTAGGTAGCGATGGAGCGTGGAACTATGAACCTAGAGGCTCATGGAAATTGAACTCAACAGGCTGGTGGTATGAAGATACATCAGGTTGGTATCCTGTAAACAGATGGCAAAAGATTGATGGAAAGTGGTATTACTTTAATTCGAGTGGATACATGCTTTCAAGTCAGAATGTTAATGGATACTACGTTGGTTCAAATGGAGCTTGGGTTGAATAAACTAAAAAAAGCTAAAGTTATTTGAATTAACTTTCTCTCTTTGGGGTGGATCAGGATATTTTCTGATCCGCCCTGATTTTTGATTTACTGTAAAAACATATCTTTACAGATGCTATATAGTTTCTCAGGGTTCTCGGCAAATGTTGTTGCACCAGCATTGAAAAGAAAGTTTTTATCCCGGAATCCCCAAAGAACGGATATGCAGGGAAGACCTGAATTACGAGCTGTTTGAAGATCTACTTCGGAGTCTCCGATGTAGATGGCATTTTCCTTTGTGCTGCCAAGTTCTATTAAAGCCTGTTCCACCATATCTGGAGCGGGCTTTCTTTTTATTCCTTCACGTTCGCCTATAGCTACATCTACATATTCGCTGAAGAATCTTTCGTTTAGTTCTTTAACGGCGGAATCGATTTTGTTGGAAACGATGGCCATTTTGTAGCCTAAGCCTTTTAGTTTCTTCATCACGTCGACTATGCCATCATAAGGACATGTATTATCGAGACAATGAGCATCGTAATGCTCTTTGAAGATAGGAAGCATCTCGTCTATAGTCTCAGAAGGAGTTCCTTCTACGACGGCGCATTCAAGTGCGTACCTTATACCGCTTCCAAAGAATTGGCGGTACTCCTCTATGGTGTGTTCTGGCATGTTGTATTTTCGTAGGACATAATTTACGGAGTCCCTTAAATCAATAAGAGTGTTTAATACAGTTCCGTCCATATCCCAAACTATTGTAGTTATCATTTGAAATCATCCTTTTCTGTGTATTTGTCTCAATAAATATTATACTTATTGCGATTTTTTGTAAATCATTATTCTCATCTTACAAGGTATAATATGTTTGATAATAAAAAATTATTATATTATACTTGTCCTTTGGGAAAATTGTGATAGAAATTAGAGAGTTGTTGTTATGGAAAAGTTAGATGAAACAAAGTTTTCGGATGAAAAGTTTATAGATGATGAGGAAGTTGCAAGGGATAATAAGATGGGTATCCTGCCTGTCAAGAAGCTGATAGTTTCTATGTCATTTCCTATGATGGTTTCGATGCTGGTACAGGCGCTGTATAACATCGTTGATAGTATTTTCGTTTCATGGCTAAGTGAGGATGCGCTGACAGCTGTTACGCTTGCATTTCCTTTGCAGATGATGATCATCTCTGTGGGAAGTGGTACGGGAGTAGGTATAAATGCCCTCCTCTCTAAAGCTCTTGGTGAAAAGAAACAGAAACGCGCCAACAAGGCGGCTAATAATGGTCTGCTTCTTACACTCCTTAGTTTTATAGTTTTTGTGGCTGTGGGACTTTTTGTAGCTGAGCCTTTTATCAGGTCTCAGACAGACAGTATTAATATTGCAAATATGGGTACAGTTTATCTGTTTACTTGCTGTACCTTGTCACTAGGTGTGTTCTTCCAGATGACATTTGAAAGGCTCCTGCAGTCTACGGGCAGAACGCATCTTAGCATGATTTCACAGATGACTGGAGCTATCATTAACATCATTTTCGATCCGATTTTTATTTTTGGATATTTCGGAATCGAATCAATGGGCGTTATTGGTGCGGCGTTTGCGACGGTGCTCGGACAGTCAGTTGCGGCAATAGTGGGACTTATTCTGAATATCAAATATAATCCGGATATTAAGATTTCGTTTAGACGTATGTTCAAGCCGTCATGGAAGACAATCGGACGTATTTATGCAGTTGGCGTACCTTCTATACTTATGATGGCCATAGGTTCGGTTATGTCATATTGCATGAACCAGATTCTGGGTATTTTCTCCAGTACTGCGGTTGCAGTTTTCGGAGCGTACTTCAAACTCCAGAGTTTTATATTCATGCCAATTTTTGGACTGAATAATGGACTGATTCCGGTTCTTGCTTATAACTACGGTGCTAAAAGCAGAGAAAGAATTAAAGAAGCGGTTAGTTTCAGTATGAAGCTTGCTCTCTCGATAATGGTTTGTGGAACTATTGTTTTCTGGGTTATTCCAGAGGTGCTGCTTAGCTTCTTCAAAGCCTCGGGCTACATGCTGAGTATTGGTGTGCCGGCACTTCGTATAATCAGCCTGTCATTCCCTATCGCTGCTTTATGTATTGCGATGGGCTCAATGTTCCAGGCATTTTCAAAGTGTAAATACTCACTTATCGTTTCAGTTGGAAGACAGCTGGTTGTACTTATTCCTGTTGCATGGCTTCTTGCCCAGACTGGAAAAGTGCAGAATGTCTGGTGGGCATTTCCAATTGCGGAAATTATGTCATTAATTTTGTCGGTATATTTCTATAGAAGAATTAATAAAAATATAGTTATGAAACTTTGATTTAAGGTTAGGGTATGGCAAGTAAGAAGAGAAAACAAAAGGAAAGAGAAAAGAAGTATAGTGGGTTTGATATTGCGAGGTTTGTGATTCTTAGTATTGCCCTTGTGCTAGAAGGCATTCTTTTTGTTGTTTTTTTGGGTTATACAAGGTATCTGATTGATACTTATGAAAAATATTATCAGATGGGTTATGAGATTGGTGTTGCAGGCATTGTTATCTCGGCCCTTTTTATAGCTGCAACAATCACTGGACTTGTTATGACCAAGCTGAAGAAGCATGGAGTTCTATTTACGGAACTTCTTCTTAAGATTGGTCTTTTTTGTATTTTCATTGCGGTGGTTGTTAGTGGCGAGGATACGGGGCATTCGCCTAGGAATGCATTTATCATCATAGGTGCACTTTCTATTCTCTTTGCTGTTTGGGCCTTCAGTATTAGTTTTAGAAATGTCAAAAATCAAGTTGTTACTACTAAAGGTCCGTTTAGATATTTTGATAAGTTTGATATAGAACAGCTTTATAAAAAGGCGGAGGAAGAATATCTTTATCTTTACGAAAAGAATAAGGAAGAACTTGTTGAAGAGGATAAGATTCGTATTTATGACAATGCAGCGAATGAGATTACATATTTCATAACCTGGCTCATAAGGAGAGGACTTATAGCGGGTAAGCTTCGTAAAAAGATTAGCGAAGAGACAATAGAGGCTTTTAATAATAAGACTGTGAATCCAACTCTTTTAGTACGTAATGAACTTGATTTTTCACTTGCCCGGGAAGATATTAATCAAAACATTCTTTTCTTTATAGATAGCTATTTAGGAAAGCCAAAACAGAAGACACATGTTTTCTCACATAAGGACCGTGCAAAATATTTTTTCGATTATTATATGTACGTTGTTCCTAAGAATGAGAAGGGGCAGCCACTTAGGTATACCTTTGATTTTTCTTGGGAGACTTATGAGAAACTTGAGAAGGTTATAAATGAGAGGTATGAGGATGCTCTCCTCATTGAAAGTGAGGGAAGGAGTAGTACCAGCCACGACAAGGGAAGCATTTATTCAAATGTATTCAATACGGAAATCAAGGTCAAAGCTATAGGAAATGTAACCGACGAATATACTGAGAGATGCAAGGCTGCGTTTGATGATTATTCTTCAAAACTAAGTGACGAGCTTTTGAAGGAGGCCTTCAAGGTTGTAAAGAAAGATGTGCCTATCGAGAAAGATTATCTTCGCGGAAATATCACGCCTTCTTTTATGAATATTTTCGAGCCGAAGAATCCGGAGGAGGTGGCATTTTCTGTATTTGCTGCCGTGACGGATAGAGATAATACACTTCTGAATGCATTTAATGAGAAAAAGATATCGAATGGAGAAGAGCCTACTACAATGCTCCAGGTGTTTATTGGATGGATAATTCGTAATGAGGTTTTGGTGGCTGTTTATCCGATTGATAAAGAATGCAATCCATGGGATTTTGAAAGAGATCTTTCGTATAGAAAGAAGATTGCCGGACAGTTCGAGATGGTTGAGAAGCAGTTGACTGTTGAGGGTATGAATGATCCGAAGACTGAGGAAATAGCAGTACCATCCTGTATGGTGGATTTGATAGATTATTATATTTCTATGATGGAAGCTATGATAGCTGAAGGCTTAGCAGACTCCTACAAAGTAAGGCCAGAATGCAAACCAATGTCAGATGATCCATACAAATTAGTTTTCGAAGCACGCAAGAAAGATGCATATAACAGGATAGTATTCAAAGATGAACTGACTTGCAGTTTGCGACAGTATAGTTGCAATTCGCGACATATAAAAAAATAATTTGAAGATTTAAGGTAATCTTAAGGAAAAGTTTAATATTATGTAATAGTATTCATATATTATAATCAAGTAACATTTAGACGAAGGTGAAAGGAAAGAGGAAATGGAAAACACAGAGCCAAAGAAGAAAATGGACTGGAACGAGAAGTATGGTAAAAAGAACAAGAAGAAGATGGGCAAGAAGGGCGTTATCATTATCGTGGCGATAATTCTTGTAGTTCTTGGACTTGCTACCTATGGATTCTTCAAGGTGAAAGGTGCTTATAATCAGGCCATGGATTCCCTGGGAGATGGAACAATCGTTGAAGAGTATGGTAAGAAGGATATGTCAACATACATCGACGTAACTGGCGAGGTTGAAAGCCAGAATGTTGAGAATATCACAACAACTCTTCAGTACCCTGTTAAAGAGATTAGAGTTAAGGTGGGTGACCATGTTAAGAAGGGTGATGTCGTTTGTGTCATCGATTCTTCTGATATAGATGATCAGATTTCTGATCTTGAGGCACAGGCTTCCGATGAGGATAAGCTGAATGCTAAGGAAATCGAATCTGCTAGCCACACACTCAGCACAACAGCTGCTACAAACGAGAGAACTCTTGATGATGCAAATGTGTCCGTGAGCGAAGCGAAGAAAGCATTTGACGATGCTGATGCTGATTATTATGAGAAGCTGGATGCATACAACAATGCAGTTAATTCAGGTGCGAGCGAGGAAGAGATTGCAGAAAAGAAGGCGGCTCTTGATACGGCTAATTCAACCTGGTATGAGAAGCAGTATGCTTATGATCAGGCAACAAGTGCTTACAATGATACGGTTGAGAAAAATTCAGAAACTTATCAGTCTGCAAAGGATACAGCAGACATTACATATATTAGTAATACAAAATCTTATTCTGCTACAGCAACTTCACTTGCTAAGTATTACAAGATGAAAGCTAAAACAGAAATCATTGCTGAGACAAGCGGTGTTGTTACATCTATCTCTGCAGTTGAAGGAGTTATTCCAAGTGGTGCAATCATGACTATTGAGGATGATAAAAACCTCGAGTTAAATGTAGGTATCAAAGAGAAAGATTACTTCGCTGTTAAAGAGGGCATGTCAGTTGAACTTACAAATAGTTCTCTTGATAATGTTAAAGGTTCAGGTAAAGTAGCGAGCATAAATAATTTCTCATCTGCTGATACAACTTCAGTAGCTGCAGCAGCTGGAGCTACACAGGGAGCGGTAGCCGATAATACGTTTAAGGCAAAGATTACTGTCACAGATTTTACTGATATGATGATCGGTATGAAGGTTAAAGCCCGTATTGCTACAGGCGAAGAGATGACAACTGAGGCAGTTCCTTATACAGCGATAATATCAGATGCATATGGCGACTATGTTTATGTTGCTGAGCCTGCTGGAAGTGGTATGTACACAGTTGCTAAGAAAGAAGTCACAAAGGGTATGAGTGGTGATTATTATACTCAGGTCGAAAGTGACGAGCTTGAAGAGGGCGACCTTGTTATCACTTATCCTAGTACAGTTAAGGAAAATGACATCATTAAGATCAATGAAGATGATAAGGATTCCGACACTGATAAGAATGAAACAAAGGACGAGAGTAAAGACGATAAGAAAGACGAGAAAAAAGATAAAGAATAAGAGGATGTGTGCATAATGGATAAAGTAATCGAAATGCAGCGCATCAATAAGAAATACTATGAAGGTATGGAAAATGAGCTGCATATACTTCATGATATAGATCTTACGGTGCACGATGGTGAATTTGTTGCCCTGGTCGGAGAATCCGGTTCTGGTAAGTCAACTATGATGAATATCATCGGTGCGCTGGACAGACCTACTTCAGGTCAGTATTTTCTTGCTGGAGAGGACATTTCCACTTTGGATGATGACCGTCTCAGTGAGATAAGAAACAAAGAAATAGGTTTCGTGTTTCAGAGTGCATACATGATTCCTCGTATTTCTGCGGTGGAAAATGTAGAGGTTCCTCTTATGTATGCTGGAATGTCAAGAGGCGAAAGACGAGATAAGGCGATGTACCTCCTGGAAATGGTTGGTATGGGAGAAAGATACAAGCATAAGGCTAATGAGCTTTCTGGTGGTCAGAATCAGAGAGTTGCCATTGCGAGAGCTTTGGCGTGCGACCCTTCGATCATACTTGCCGATGAGCCTACCGGTGCTCTTGATTCAAAAACCGGTCACCTTATCATGGATATATTCCATAAGCTTCATGACGAGCAGAAGAAAACTATCGTGCTGATCACGCATAGTAAGGAGCTGGCTGCTGAAACACAGAGAATAGTAACTATTAGTGATGGTTTTATTATAAAAGACGAAGAGAATAAGCTCTTCCAGATGAGAAGGGATGCCAGAAAGATGGACCCTAATGCGGACGAGATGAGCTATGCAACAGAGGAAGGGGGTAACAAATAATGACATTTTACGAAAACCTCCGACTTGCGTGGTCATGCGTAAAGTCTAATAAGATGCGTTCTATACTTACAATGCTCGGTATCATCATTGGTATCAGTGCAGTTATAACGATCTCGACTCTGGGATCTTCTCTAAAAGAAACTATTGGTAGTACTTATAGCGATATGATGAGTACAAATCAGCTTGCATTTATGTGGGTAGCCACCTCTGATGAGGCTGAAGAACAGGAGCCACCTGTGGTATTCGACTTAGAGAATACTTATGAATTTAAGAAGGCATTTGCCGGACAGATTTCTTCGGTTAATCTTATGACCGGAGTTGGTACTGGTGATTATCATTATGGTGATGATATTAAGACGGTAAACATTTTGGGTTATTCAGAGGGTTTTTGCGAGTCCAATAATTACGAAGTAATAATGGGACGAGATCTAGAATATCAGGATAGCTTCGACAACAGAAAGGTTTGCGTGGTATCTGCGAACTTTGTTAAATACGCTCTGGGTGGCATGAAGAATCCTATAGGTGAGAAGATAGAAGTTGAAACTACAGATGGAACTATAGTGACGGCTCATATTATTGGTGTTTACGATATGACCAAGAAGCAGTCATCTATTACAGGAACAGCAGAAAAATCTGATAAAGATAAAGTTACTGATATGATCATTCCTGTTTCTTATGCCTGGGATTTGACAGATACTCCTGAAAGCAAAAGGAATAATGAAGTTCTTTATATAAATGGTGCTCCGGGAGTAGATGGAACTACACTTAAGGAAAATATCACAAATTATTTTGAGGCAAAGAGAGAGGCTGGAAGCGAATACTATCTTCTGATTCAGAGTTTGGAAGAACAGCTTAAGATGATAAGTAAGGTTATGGATGTTATTACAATCATCATTTCCGTAATTGCGGCTATTTCTCTCCTAGTTGGTGGTATCGGCGTTATGAATATTATGCTGGTATCCGTTGTAGAGCGTACAAAAGAAATTGGTATAAGAAAAGCACTTGGTGCTAAGAATAAAGTTATAGAGGCACAGTTCCTGGTTGAGTCAGTTCTTATCTGTGCGATAGGTGGTGTAGTAGGAATACTCCTGGGACTCCTAAATGGTGGTTTGATAGCAGTAATAGCCAAGGCTGTCGTTTCTCAATCTGAGGATTATTCATTCCTCACTATAAACGTAAGCCCACCGATTATGATGATTGTTATATCATTCCTTTTCTCAACATTCGTAGGAATTGTCTTTGGACTCTATCCTGCAAGAAGAGCTGCAAGGCTTTCTCCGATCGATGCACTTCGCTACGAGTAATATAGACTTATTTTCTTATTGACATAGAGAGAGTGGTATTGTATTTTTAGGTTGAATACAGGGTAATGTATTCCAAGAAGTGTTAAAAGGAGAAGGAGTTATGATATTTGACAAACTTGCAGAAATAATGATGGATCAGTTATCTATTCAACCACAGGACATTACAATTGATACATCTTTTAAAGATGATCTGGCGCTGGATTCGCTAGATATATATGATTTAGTGATGGCGCTTGAGGATGAATTCAATATTGAAATGCCAACTGATAGGCAGGATGAAATTCAGACAATTGAGGATTTAATCCGTATATTGAAAGAGCTCGGAGTTGAAGAGTAAGAAGAAAGAAGGGTGACCCCCTTCTTTTTTTATTTTGTTGCGCATTTGTTATGCTTTATGGTGTATACTATTGTGTATAAAAAATAAGGAGTTCTTATTATGAAGGATTATGATTTTTCCCAGATGGAACAGCAGTTCCAGTCAATATACAATTCAATGACTTTTGATAATGATCTACCAGATGAGAGAGAAGAGGAAGAAGAAAGAAAGAAAAAAGAAGAACTTGATGGTCAGGCATTTATCCATATGAAAGAAAAAGCAGAGGAATATGCACAGCAGCCATTTGGTCCTGATATTAAACTGGATGATGCAAAATCAATCTTCCGACCTACCACTGTATATAATTATGTTGAGGTGGATTTAGATAATGATATCAATGCTGAATTCGCTAAGGATTCCATTGGTATTACTATCGCGGGTGGAAATCTAACTCCTGCTGGACGAGAGAGAGCTGCTGATATGCAAGGTAATCTTACGAGGGATGAACAGATTATCTGTAGCAGTCTTACTATGATGGATACATTTTCAGATAGAGCAAAGACGCTTGCGAGATTTAAGGAACAGCTCCTTGCTACACAGAAAGACCCTAAGGCTAATACTCCAGGTGGAGGTAAAGAGGGACCGGAGGATTATAGAAAGCTCCTTTCGGCGATAGATCAGTATATTGCTCTTGATGCAAAGAAGATGAATGGAGATGTTTCTCTGGATCAGTTATCAAAGAAGTTTTCTGAAGTAAATACTTTAGGAACTAAATATCTTATTAGTCATAAGCCTAATATTGTAGGGCATAAAAGTGCGCAGACAGAAGAACGTTATAATATAATTGGTAATCTTGTGGATGACGGAAGAGTTAAAAGGGATGTTATCCATAAAAATATAGTTAGTATTAACAAGAATATGAAAAACTCTGAAAAGGGTCTTGCTTTCGATAATCTGGGTGCTGTGAAGGTTGCTGAGCTTGCGCCTAGAGTTTATCAGCAGTTTAAATCTGATACGGGTAGAAATATGGAAGACTATATTGTAATGTCCAAGTATAATAAGGACTTCCAGACAATGTCCGGTAGGTCGAGAATGTACAGATCAGATGTGCTTAATAATCTTAGAAGGGCTACTAGAACTAACCCCGCAATAAGTATAGATGATTATGCATATAATAATAAACCTATAATGAAGACTGGAAAGTATAGTTCTTATGACTATGCTCAGGCCTATTTAGCTAAGAAGCATATTGATGCGCTGAATAAAAACGGAGTGACATATAGTGACGCAAAGGAGATTAGAAGACAGACTGACCCAGCTGAATTTAATAGACAGGTTAGAGAGCTCTCAGCAAAGCCAGCATTTCAGGCACTAAAGGGGTTCAGACCTAGCACTGTCTTTAATGACTGGGGATTGGTAGAAGCACATGCAGATAAAAAATGGCGTGAATACCACAATAACTATATGAAGCTACATAGTGGTTCGATGGATAAGACAATAGCTGCATTAAAGCAGGAACACAGTGTTATGGATCAGCAGCTTATTCTGCAGCTGGCTTATACCTCTATTATGGCTGATTCAAATAATAAAGAGCTGATTGAGACTCTTTATACATTAAATGGACTTGGATTTAAAAGCGACGCAAAAATTGTTGATAGACAGATTAATAATGCAATCCTAAAACAGCTGAGGCAGTCAGGAATAATGGACGAACTGCTTAACCAGCCAATTGAAGATTTACCAAAGTTGCTTGAAAAATTAAATGATCCAAAGATACATAAGGCATTATCAAAGGCAACTAAGAGTGCCGCTCAAAATAGTTTTAAGAAGAGTGTTAATAGGAATAGAGAGGCACAGAAAAAAAAATCAAGAGTTAGGAATAATCATACACGTGTTGAAAGACAGACTCCACAGGCGCGTGGACCTCACATGTAATTATTCAGAAGGACATAATTTATGAAGGAAGTAGAAGAAAAGAAGGAACCGCTTAAAGGCGAACAACAAAAACAGAATATAGCTAATCAGCCAAAACAACCGGTGAAATCTGATCGGCAAATCCTTGATGAGCGTAATCAAAAGCTTACTCTTCATAATAGGCTGAGTAAGGAGGATCTGGATTGGTTTAACAAAGAATGTACCAGATGCTTTGATACCTATCTGTATCAGCTGAATCGCCGTAGATCTGGAGATAATGCGGTTAAGGCTATGCTTATAGCTGACTATAACATGCCACCTGATAAGGTTATGACTGCAATGTCTGATATGACAGGCGAACAGTTTAAGGCTTATTTCCAGGACTTCCTTAATAGGTATGCTAATCCTAATAAGACTCCCGAGGAAAATATTAGAGAATTAGGTAAGATGAAAGCTCGTATGTATAAAAACATAGGTGAGCTTTCTTTGCCTGTTTTTAAAGAGCCTATAACAATTGAACAGGTTGAAAAGTATCAGGAGACTTTTGATGCTTTTAAGCTGTTTGAAATAGATATGGAACAGGACTACGAGTATCTTGATTCAAAAGATAGGTACCCAATTCAGTCAAATGCTTACTTTGAGGGTACAGCTTCGTCAGAGACTTATGCTCAGGATAAAGCAAAGTACATGCTTTATGCTCAGAATATGGTTAATACTCTTTCGGAACTGTATAATCCTGAGTACTCGCAGCAAATGAAAGCTGAATTTTTATATACTGTTAAACCATTCTTTATGAAATATAACGGCAAAAAGCTTAAGGATATTTCACCAAAAGAATTTACAAACGGAATAACTATTTTCAGCGCGTTGGGTGCCAAGAGGAAACCGCGTGAAAAGGATGATAAAGGAAACTTTATCAGGGCTAAAGAAGATCCGGAATTTGATGAGTATTTACAGGGTAAAAGGCCAAACATATCTACAGAAAAAAGCCTGGATGAAAATCAAATTACTTTTGAAGCTGGTTTAAGAGATTTAAGTAAAGATAGCATTCTGGGTGAAGCGGGTAAATTCCTTAAGGAGGGTATTACTGGGTATGATAATCTGTTTACTCATGAAGTCCTTCATACCGAGAATGTGCTGACTCTTTCTCAGGATACTAAAAATGAGATTATCAAGGCGTATTACAACACCTTACGTGGTATTAATAAAGGGCTTGTTCCCATGCAGCTTTCTCCTGTTGTGAGGGATGAGTTTGATCTTTTTAGAATACCTGGTGGTCTGACTATAAGACAATATGTAGAACAACATTATCCAGGAAAAACACCAGAAGAAAAGCGTCAGGCCATGGTAATTGAGTCTATGCGCAATGTATTCGATGGTGGCCTGGAAGTTGACTACTTTGAGATAGATAAGGACTATAATTTCACTCGTCAGATGGGTGTAAAGATAAAGGCTGAGAGTGAGCTTGTGAAAGATGAAACTGAGTTTAGCGATTTTCAGAGCAGACTGGACGAAACTCAGAAAGATAGAGAAGAACTGTTTCTGGATGGAGATGGCAAAGCCATAACTGATGTTCAGAAAATGAGTGAAGAGGAAATTGAATCCGCAGTTCGTCTTTATGATGAGATTGTTGGACCTATGGTTACAAGGGATGCCTATCAGTTTTATAAGGGCACTCATCCTTCGTGGTCTGAGTTTGACCAGTTTAAGATTGGAGACCGAACACTCCGAGAAGCGATGGGCAAGGAAAAGTATGATCAAATTCTTGCGCAGGAAAATGGTAAGGATCTCATTAAGGCGGAGATTATCCGTCTAAGTGCAGACCCAGCTGTGCCTTTCTCATTTACAGCTATCAGATACGATCAGATAAAAAAGAAGTTTTCTAATACAGATCCTTTCGAAATCATTAGTGGTGATATTAAAGCGAAGGTTCTCGTTGAGAAACCATATCTTGAGTCTATGGATACTTACAAGAAATGGTTTGCAAAGGAATCATCAATAAATACAAAATCATTCACGAAGGAAGACTGGCAGGATCTTTATAGGGGAGAACTGCGTTCGTCTGCGAATTCTGGATTTATTGATTCGGAAAGAATTATTTCTCAGAATAATCTGAGAGGAAAAGTTGATGAAGATATTAAGGCCGAGATGGGCCTTCAGTATGTATATAGTACATTTGGCTCTGAACCTAAGTTCATTCAGCAGTTTGCTGGAGATGCTAATGGTGAGGGAGCTGTTTATAGTGCTGATCAGTTTAAACAATATCTTTATCCGGTAGACTCTGGAAGCTTTACAAATGATGAATTTGCATTGATGGCATTTCTTGTTTCGACCACTCCAGAGGCTATGGAAGGTGATGTCTACCCAGAGGTGGGAAAACATCTTACCAATGAAGAAAAGGTTGAATTAAAGTCCGGTGAGTGGACTAATGACCTAAGAAATGGCGATAAAAATATTGGAAAGTATTTGGGAACTGCAATCAATCCGGCTAGAAAATACACCTCTGAATTGATTGAAATTAATGACCAGGGCAATTCACAGGAACTTGCTTCGGCTGTAGCAAAGGGTATAAGCAAAGTGCTGCAGTCCGTAAAGGCGGCTAGAGACCTTGATAAGCCGGATGGTGTTTTTGCGTTCAATGGTCATATTCTTAAAGAAACTTTTAACCTTTTGGATGCACATCCTGATCTTGCTGCAGATGTTGGAGTTTTGCTTCCGGATGGAGATATGGAGTTTGCGAAGGCTACTGTTAAGCTTGTGGAGATGCAAGATGAGTGTTTTATTGCTCAGAATTTCATCGAGAATAATAATTATTTTAGACAAGCAATGGATTCGGATGAACTTCAGGAGAACGTTGAGAAGATTGCAACCTTCGAACACTTTGCGTCAAGGTGGAATAAGAGTATAGAAGAATCGCTTGAAGCAACACATAAATCTAAAGATTATAAGAATTATGAGAAAAAGGTTAAAGAGGCTTCAAAAATTGAGGGGCTGACTGCGGAAGAACAGCTTGCTTATAAAGAATCCTATAATCTTAAGATGAAGATGGAAGAATCCAACAATTTAAATGTGGATTCGGAACTTGTTGAGGAATTAAATTCTGAAAATCCAACCTATGGAAATGCAGAACGTACAGCGGGCGATATTGAAGCGATAAGAACCATTCTGAATGAACATGTTGCAAAGTATAATGAATCCAGAAAGGTTTATGATAGAGAACAGAGGTGGGTTTATCCAGAGGACATTACCCCTGAAATAAGTGCCGAAAATAGATACATTCATGCGAATGAAGATTTTTATATTCATAGCATACTGAAAAAAATAGCTCCTCGTTTTAGTAAGGAAAGTGAAAAGCGTCTTTTAGATAATTATAAAATGATGGCTGAAACCAAGGAGGGCTGGAGAGCGCGAAATAGTCTGGATGATATGACTGGTGGTCCTTCGACAAACAATAAACCGGAAGCGATTGAATATGCTGTGAAAATTATTATGGATGAGCTTCAGCTTCATCCATATGGAGATCCTTCTCTCGAGGAATTAAGAGAAGAAATAGAGAGTATTAAGTCTCCTCTTGAGAGTGATCTGGAAGATATTATTGAATATCCTCACGAGAAAGAGATAAATAAGCTGAAAGCCACGGAAAAAAGTGATGTTAATAAAGAGCTTCTTGATAGGGTTAATAGAAATCTCGCAAGACGAACTAATGACGCTTATTCGGTTATCTCAAGCGGTTTGAGTACTGAGAGACCAGCCGTAATTGTTGTGGCGGCAGGCGGATCCACAGTTGAAAAATATCACAATGGTGAATTTAAGAATTATTCAACTGAGGGGTTTGAGAATAAAGAAATTAAAGGCCCGGATTTAAACTATGCTATTGAAAAGAAGCCAGAGCTTATACAGGTACTTAAGGATAATCCTCCTAAGATGACGCCGGAGGATAAAGCTAAGGTCTGTGAAATGGTCAGAATGATCAAGGCAGCAGGCTTTGTAAATAAAAATGCTCCAATAGAGCAGGGTACCAAGGTTTATGTACATGAAAAGCTTTTGAATGCTAAACATGCTTTGGAAGATGCTTTGCAGACTGGCGACATGAGAAAAATCCGTAAGGCAAATGTTGCTTACGAAGCTGAACATCAGAAGATGACTCAGATATTCGAAAAAACAGAGGAGCTTTTCCCAAATACCAAGCTTGCTCCAGGAAACGTAGATACAATTCGTAATGGTGATGTGCCACCTGAATTTAGTACGAAACTCACTACAGAAAGCATAGTAAATGGATTCTACCAGCTTGCTAATATGTGTGAAAATCTTGGCGTTTCTCCTGAGGAATTTATTGATAATCCTGGAAAGCATATTATCGATTATGTACAGAAGAGTTCTAAAGAAAAAGGTTTCGGAGTTTCAAACAAGATTCCTGGTAAATCCGGATTTATGGCTTCATACAGAGCTTTATATGAAAAGGGTATAAAGTATTCTAACAAAGAAAGTCTGGATAAGGACATGAACTTCCTGGGACCTGATCTTGTGGTTGATAGATGCATTAATGCCTATGCTCTCAGAGAAAGTGACGTTGAAAAACGTAATGATATGGAGAGATATCAGTCAATATTACAGAATCAGGTAATTAATATTATCGGAAGAGAAGAGGCCTACGTTAAGGTTCTATTCGAAATTCATGATAATATGGAAAGTGTCCCGGCGGATTTAAAGCAGGAATTAAAGAATGGGCTTAAGCATGCATTCGTAGAATGCGGAAATATTGAAAAGTATCATCTTCCAATGGACTACCTGGGTGCAAACGGGGAGCTTCTGGAAAAGCCAGATTATAATAAAGCGTTAAGAGCAAAGAATAAATACAATAAGATAATTGACAATTATAAAAAGACTCTCAGTGAGTTGGCAGAAATTAATAAGATCAATGATGCTAATGCCAATAACGAAGAAATCAAGGATGTTGATACAGATTTTGCGACTGCTGCAGTTGAAGAGTCGATGTTTGATTATCTGATGGCGCATCCTGAAGATGCTATGAAGCAGGAATACAAGGACCTGGAAAAAGTAGCTATGGGGGCTCATAAGCAGCTTGGCCTTTCGGGTAAAAGTAACCTTGTTACTCAGTATAAAGAGTGGAAGCATAACTTCAATAAAGAGCTTGGGGATCTTCAGAGGGATGCAAGAAATAAAGACCTGGCGCTCAATAAAAACCTAAAATCCATGAATGAAAAACTAAGGAATCTTACAGGTTTAGGTAAAGACAATGGTGAGGCGATGGAAGAATTCCTTCGCGAGCAATATAGATATAATCAGGCGATTGAAAATAGGATAAAGGAACTGGCTGAGGATTATAAAGCGAACAGAGTTACTGAAAACTATTTTACAAACAGGGTTGAGCATTTGCTGGATCTTAAGAGTAATCTTAGTACAGATGTTAAGGAGCTGCCAACATTCTTTGATACTAAAAATCCGGATGCTTTCGAACGAGATGCTCAGATAATAAATAACAGAGTCAGGGTAAAGAGTAAAAAACGTCTTAGTAGTCTTGAAAGCTATAAGGAATGGAAATTAAAACAGTCTGACATGAAGGGGAAGCTTGAGGAAAGTGATCTGACAGCGGAAGACTGGAAAATGCTGTATGAAGCAGAGCTGCAAGCGGCTGGTCTTAAAGTAAATGATCTTCCTGAAGGATATAAAGAATTAGAAAATGGAATGGTTATAAACGAAAAGGATGTCAGGGAAGATATTAATCTTTCTGATTATCTGGCAGGAAAGCATACTTCTAAGAAGAGAGTTTCTTATGATAATAGAAAGAAAACTCTGATGGATGATCTTTCTAATAAACCAAATAGCCTTGCAAGCATAGCTGCGGATAAGAAGCGTAGTAAGCCTGAAAGAGAAGCTGCTGAAAAGGAAATAATGCAGCATCTTGCTGAAGCTATTGCAGCCAAAAATTTTGAAAATAATAAGGGCAACTTACCTAGTGGAGTCAGTGAGGAGACCTTTGTCAGAAGAATGGTGAATGAACAAAGCTATAAAACTGTGACTAGTCCACTTATCAATACTGTTGTTGCTTCTGTAGCTCGTGTTGGACAAAAAGGTGGCACAGTTAAACATAAGGCTTTGGTAGATACCGTGGTTGATATGATAGATGATAATTCTATTGTCAAAGCATGTGATATGGATCAGAAGTATCGGAAGGATTTGGAAAACAATCCATCTTTGGTCAACAGGGCTTCTCCTGGAATGGATTATACAAGAAAGAGGATGTCCAAGGGAGTTAATGCTCATTTAGGCATAACAACTCCAAAACAGGTTCAAAGAAATAACCAGCCAAAGACTTTGTAACAGAGTCCGGATTATTCCGGACTCTGTTTTTGTTTTGAGTAGTTGGAAAATGACCGAGTTTTCATTTTTTGCACAAAAATAAAATGATAGAAAAATGAAATTTCGTGAAAAACAAACAACAAAATTGACGAAATTATGGAAGTTATTATGATTGAATGTGATTATATAATAATATTATTGATGTACATAGGAGGTGGAACATGGTTTATACCGTAACTTTTAACCCTTCTCTGGATTATATCGTGACTGTTGAAGATTTTAAGCTTGGCCTTACTAACAGAACATCATCTGAGTTGATGCTGCCAGGTGGTAAGGGTATTAATGTATCCATAGTTCTCAGTAATCTTGGAATTGAGAATTCGGCTATTTATTTTTCAGCTGGTTTTGTAGGTGACGAGATTACAAGGAGGATTAAAGAAAGCGGAATTAGTTCGGAAGAGATTCGACTGAATAACGGCTGTTCGAGGATAAATCTTAAGTTAAAATCCATCGATGGAACCGAGATAAATGGGATGGGACCTGATATCTCTGATGATGACATTAAAGAGCTGTATAAAAAACTGGATAAGATTAAAGAGGGGGATACACTGGTGCTTGCTGGTAGCATTCCATCCACAATGCCAGAGACAATATACAGTGATATCATGGAATATCTGGAAGGAAGAGGAATAAGGATTGTAGTTGATGCGACAAAGGATCTTCTGATGAATGTTCTCAAATACAAGCCTTTCCTGATTAAGCCAAATAACCATGAGCTGGGAGAGATATTTGGGGTGACACTTGAGACTCGGGAGAGTGTTGTGCCTTATGCACAGAAACTGCTTGAACAGGGGGCTCAGAATGTTATCGTTTCTATGGCTGGCGAAGGAGCGGTTTTTGTGGCTGGAAATGGTGAGGTACACCTGAGAGAAGCCCCTAAGGGCAAATTGGTAAACGGAGTGGGAGCCGGTGATTCTATGGTTGCTGGTTTCATAGCGGGATATCTGACAGAAGGTAATCTTCTCCATGCATTTAAGATGGGGCTGAGCACTGGATCTGCTAGTGCATTTTCAGAATATCTGGCTACTAAAGAAGAGGTCATGAGGGTTTATGAAACAGTAGAATAAAGCCTTACAGACCAGTGTTATTTTTGTTATAAAAGGAGGGTAAAAAATGAGGATTACAGAACTTCTGGATAAGAAGAGTATAAGTCTTGATGCAGCGCCGAAATCTAAAAACGAATGTCTGGATATGGCAGTCGACCTTATGGCAGCCAGCGGTAAGCTAAAGGATAAGGAAGCTTACAAAAAACTGGTATATGCTCGTGAAGAAGAGAGTACCACAGGAGTTGGTGAGGGAATAGCCATCCCTCATGGAAAAGGTGATTGTGTAAGTGAGCCTGGACTTGCTGCAATGGTAATCAAGGATGGAGTGGAATACGAAGCTCTGGATGATGAGCCTGTAAATATTCTTTTCCTTATTGCTGCACCTGATACAGAAGATAATGTTCATCTTGATGTATTGTCAAAGCTTTCGATGATGCTCATGGATGAGGATTTCAGAAATAACCTCATAAATGCTAAAGATGCTGATGAATTCCTCAGTATCATTGATAAGGCTGATGAGGAAAGAGGCAGTGTTGATGAGAGCCTCGCAGAGACATCTATAGCAGATGATGATTCAGACAGCCTTAAGGTTGTGGCTGTTACATCATGTCCTACTGGTATAGCTCATACATATATGGCTGCTGAAGGTCTTGAGAAGGCTGCAAATAAAGCAGGTATTAAGATCAAGATTGAAACAAGAGGATCATCGGGTGCAAAGAATGTGCTCAGTGACGCAGATATAGAAGCTGCAGACTGTGTAGTTGTTACAGCAGATTCAAAGGTTCCTATGGACCGTTTCAAGGGTAAGAAGCTTATTCAGAGAAAGGTTGCTGATGGAATAAACAAAGCAGATGAGATTATGGGTATTGTCAAGGAAGGAAGTGCTCCTATTTATTCAGGAGGAGGTTCAGAGGAAGTTGCTGAATCATCTGAGGATAAGGGCGGTACTGGACACAAGATATACACCTGGCTTATGAATGGTGTTTCACACATGCTGCCATTCGTTATTGGTGGTGGTATCCTGGTAGCCATTGCTTTCCTTATTGATACTATAGCGGGCTATGGTGCATCTGGTGGTGGTGACTTTGGTAGTATTACTCCACTTGCAGCACTCCTGAAGTATATTGGTGGACTTGCGATGGGACTTATGGTTCCTGTTCTTGCTGGATATATAGCTTATGCTATAGCTGACAGACCTGGTCTTGCAGTTGGTTTTGTTGGTGGTATGCTTGCCTCAAGTGGTAATGCTTTACTTTCAGGTTATACCTTTGCAGAGGGAACTCTTGTAGATGGAAAGGCTCTTGGAGGATTCGGTGAATTCCTTTCAAAGTTTGCTTTCCAGCAGCCAAATGGTGGTAACACAGTTTCAGGTTTCCTGGGTGGTATCATTGCTGGATTCCTTGCAGGTTTCCTTGTACTTGGTCTTCAGAAGTTATGTGCAAATCTGCCACAGGCATTAGATGGAATTAAGCCAACACTTATTTATCCGCTTGTTGGTATTTTCCTTGAAGGCATTATTATGTGCTTCATTCTTAACCCACTTATCGGACTTGCAAATACAGGACTTTCAAATATGCTTACAGCTATTTCAGATGCAGGTATGCTTACAGTACTTGGACTCATACTTGGAGCTATGATGGCTATAGATATGGGAGGCCCTATTAACAAAGCTGCATATGTATTCGGTGTAGGTATGCTTACTCAGGCTGCTGATTATCTTAATTCAGGTATGTCAGCAGATGATCCTAAGGTTGTTGCATGTTACGTATCAATGGCAGCGATTATGGTTGGTGGAATGGTTCCTCCAGTGGGTATTGCACTTGCATGCTGGATATTCCCTAAGAAGTTTACAAAGGCAGAGAGAGGCTCTGCAGTATCAAACGTAGTTATGGGTGCTTCATTTATTACAGAGGGTGCTATTCCTTTTGCAGCTGCAGATCCACTTCATGTTATTCCATGTACAATGGTTGGAGCAGGAGTGGCTGGATTCCTTGCAGCACTTTTCAAATGTACACTTATGGCTCCTCACGGCGGAGTTTTCGTATTCGCGACTGTAGGAAATCCATTTATGTACATAGTATCCTGGCTGATAGGTTCAATTGTTACATGCGTAATGCTTGGATTTATTAAGAGGCCAGTTGAACAGTAAAACTTAAGTCTCCATCTGAGGATGGAAGGTAAAATATAAAACAGGAGGTTACAACAAAATGGTAAGTTTTGAGTACACAATCAAGGACGTGCATGGTATCCATGCAAGACCAGCAACGGATCTTTTCAAAATGACAAAACAGTATGAGTCAGTTGTAAAAGTTGCAAAGGGAGATAAGGAAGTTCCTTTTAAGGGAGTTATGGGTGTTATGTCTCTGGGTGCAAAGCAGGGCGATACAGTTAAATTCTCTTTTGAAGGTCCTGATGAAGAAGCAGAGATGGCTGCGGTTAAAGAATTCGTAGAAGCAAATCTGTAAAACAGTGAGTAAATCAGCCCATCCTTATTTCTTTATCAAAAGGAGATAAGGGTGGGTGTCTGCTGTTGGAGGGTATGATATGAGAGATTTAGATTATCTGACTCTTCTTAGTCATGAATTTCCAACTGAAAGAAGCTGCGCGGCAGAGATAATAAATCTGAAAGCTATCATGGGATTGCCGAAGGGAAATGAGTATTTCTTTTCAGATATTCATGGTGAGTATGAAAGCTTTATACATCTTATGAGAAGTGCTTCCGGTGTGGTCAGATCCAAGATTGAAGAAACCTTTGGTCAGCTTATGGCTGAGGAGGAACAGAAGAATCTTGCAAGGCTTATTTACTATCCTGGAGAGGTGCTTCCGGATATGAAGCGCAGGGGTGAACTGAGCGATGAATGGTATGGAAAGACCATTCATAATCTCATTATGCTTTGCCGTGAGGTTGCATCAAAATACACCAGATCAAAGGTGAGAAAAAAGCTTCCTCATGAATTTGGCTATGCCATCGATGAACTTATACATACAGATGAATCCGAACCTGATAAAAGGCTTTATTATCAGGAAATAATAAATGCCATTATAGAGGTTGAAGCGGGAGATGAGTTTATAATAGCTCTTTCCGATCTTATCCAGTCGCTTCTGATCGACAGACTGCATATTATTGGTGATATCTTTGATAGAGGTCCAAGATCAGACTATGTAATGGATGAACTTATCAGCTTTGGCAATGTGGATATAGAGTGGGGAAATCACGATGTAAGCTGGATGGGTGCGGCTGCTGGAAACACAGCCTGCATTGCAACAGTTCTTAGGATTGCCACAAACTATAACAGCTTTGATGTACTTGAGGATGGCTATGGGATAAATCTGAGACCACTCTCTATGTTTGCAGCGTCTGTTTATAAGAATGATGAATGCTTATCTTTTAGACCGCATCTTCTTGATGATAACAAGTATGATTCTGTTGATCCTGAACTGGCAGCAAAAATGTGCAAGGCCATTACGGTTATAGAATTAAAGCTTGAAGGTCAGCTTATAAAAAGACATCCGGAATATGATATGTCAGACAGGCTTATGCTAGACAGGATAAACTACTCTAAAGGAACGGTTGAATTAGATGGTAAGGAATATGAAATGAATGATAAGCATTTTCCTACTATTGATCCGGCAGATCCTTACGCTCTTACTATGGAAGAGCAGGAGTTGATAGAAACGCTTAAATATTCATTCCTTCACAGTCGTCGATTGCAGAAGCATATAAGATTTCTTTATTCACATGGAAGTTTATACAGGATATATAATAACAACCTTCTTTTCCATGGGTGCATTCCGATGGATGAAAAAGGAGACTTTGTTGTTCTATCAACAAGCGAAGGAAGATATTCCGGACAGGATATGATGGATTACTTCCAGGAAAAAATAACAGATGCATATTTTTTGGATATGGATGATGAACCGGAGAAAAAGCAGGATGCAGTGGACCTGATGTGGTATTTATGGGCAGGACCTTTGTCGCCGCTCTTCGGAAAAGATAGAATGGCTACGTTTGAACATATTTTCATTTCGGATAAGGCCATGTCTGTGGAGCATTATAATCCATATTATGAATATTCAAAGCAGGCTGAGTACTGCGACAAGATATTTGAAGAATTCGAAATGAATCCTGAAGGGGCGCATATCATAAATGGTCATGTGCCTGTAAAGGTTACAAAGGGCGAGAAGCCCGTTAAAGCAGATGGGAAGCTTTATGTAATAGATGGAGGCCTTTCTAAGGCATATCACGGAACTACCGGAATAGCTGGTTACACATTGATCTTTAATTCTCATCATCTGGCTCTGGCCGAGCATAGGGAGTTTGACAGGGATGGGGACAATACACCAGAGATGTTTATTACGGAGACCATGAGACACAGAATACTCGTTCGGGATACGGATATCGGAAAGGAACTTGGAAAACAGATATTCGATCTTGAGGAGCTTCTGGAATGTTATAAGATAGGCTTGATAAAGGAAAGAAAAAACTGAGAGGAGGTATGTGCTTAGATGATTATTTTAGAAGGAAAAGCTGTATTTGAAGGCGTTGCAATAGGCAGACTTTCCATTTACAAAAAAACTGAGCAGTCAGTTAAGAGAGAAAAGGTAGAGGATACCGATGCTGAAATAAAGAGATATGAATCAGCCAGAGAAATGGCTACTGAGCAACTGCAGGTACTTTACGACAAAGCTGTAAAGGAAGTTGGCGAGGCAAGTGCGGAGATATTTGAAGCTCATCAGCTTATGGTGGAAGATGGGGATTACATCGATTCCGTTGAAAATATCATTTCTAGTCAGGGGGTTAATGCTGAATATGCAGTAGCTGAAACAGGAGATAACTTCCAGAAGATGTTTTTGGATATGGAAGATGAATACTTCAGAGGACGTGCTGCAGATGTAAAGGATATAACTGAAAGAATTATAAATTGTCTTTCAGGTGCAGGCGGTGGCGGAATTGTGACAGATGAACCTGTTATAGTTGTGGCAGATGATCTGGCTCCATCAGAGACAGTTCAGATGGATAAGGATAAAATCCTTTCATTCGTTACCGTTCACGGTTCGGCTAACTCTCATACTTCAATCCTTGCAAAGACAATGAACATTCCGGCTATTATAGGCTGCGACATTCCTCTTACAGACGAAATGGATGGAAGAGATGCAATAGTAGATGGATTTGAGGGTAAGGTTTATATTGATCCAGATCCGGATGTCCTTGCTGAAAAGAAGCAGATAGTTCTTCGGGAACAGGAGAAGAAGGCACTGCTTGAACAGTTAAAGGGTAAGGATAATGTTACTCTGGATGGCCAGCATATAAATCTCTATGCCAATATAGGAAATACAAAGGATCTGGCGCTTGTTCTTAAAAATGACGCCGGCGGTATTGGGCTTTTCCGATCAGAATTTATTTACCTTGGTTCAGATGATTATCCTACAGAGGATGAACAGTTTGCTATCTATAAGCAGGTTGCTGAAACCATGGCAGGAAAGAAGGTTATCATACGTACTCTTGATATAGGTGCTGATAAACAGGCGGATTATTTCCAGCTTCCTCAGGAAGAAAATCCTGCTCTGGGACTCCGTGCTATAAGAATATGCCTTACAAGACCTGAGATATTTAAGACACAGCTGCGAGCAATACTCAGGGCTTCTGCATTTGGAAAAATTTCTATCATGTTCCCAATGATCATTTCGGTTGACGAAGTTAAAAAGATTAAAGAGATAGTAGCCGAAGTTAAGAAGGAACTCGATGATGCAGGAATCAAGTATGACAAGGATATTGAGCTTGGCATAATGATAGAAACACCAGCTGCAGTAATGATGGCAGAGGAACTGGCTGAAGAAGTTGATTTCTTCTCAATCGGTACTAATGACCTTACTCAGTATACACTGGCAATAGACCGCCAGAATCAGAGTCTGGATGAATTCTACGATCCACACCATCCTGGACTTTTAAAGATGCTTAAGATGGTAGTAGATGGTGCTCATAAGGGTGGAGCATGGGCTGGTATTTGTGGAGAGCTTGGTTCGGATCTTTCACTTACAAAGGAATTCCTGGCTATGGGATTTGATGAGCTTTCGGTATCACCAGGAAGGATTCTTCCTCTTAGAAAGACAGTTCTTGAGACAAACGTATCTGAGTATAAAAAAGAGAAGGGATACGTTTAAATCTGTACGTTATAAATAGCTTTACACAGTTTATATAATGTGGAGAGAAATATATGCTTACAAAAGAACGAAAATCGCTTATATTAAAAGAATTAGATGAGAAAAACACGGTAACAGTTCAGGAGCTCAAGGAAAAATTCAATGTATCGGAATCGACTATTCGTAGAGATATAACATTTCTGAGTCGGGAAGGAAAGCTTGTTAAAGTTTTCGGAGGTGCTGTGGCACTGGAGGGAATTAATCGTAATGATGAATTATCGATGCTTGAAAAAGAAACTATCAATAAGGATGAAAAACTTGAGATAGCGGAATATGCAGCTTCTCTTGTTTTACCTGATGATTATGTGTATTTAGACTCTGGGTCGACAACTGGAAAAATCATAAGATATATATCTGAGAAAAGAGCGACCTATGTTACCAATTCAATAACGCATGCCAGAGATCTGGTGCGCCGAGGGTTAAAGGTTTTCCTGATAGGAGGAGAACTAAAAGAAAATACTGAAGCCATAGTTGGAGCGGATGCTATTCTTCATATTCAGAAATACCATTTTTCAAAAGGTTTTTTTGGGGCTAATGGAATTGATATGAAGCTGGGACTTACAACCACTGATGTGAGAGAGGCGCTTATTAAAAGAGTTGCCATTGAGAACACTCAGGCAGGTTCCAGGTTTATCCTGGCTGATCATGATAAATTTGGACTTTCCTCTGCGGTTACCTTTTCTGATTTTAGTGGTGTTGTGGTTATAACCGACAGGAACCCGGGTGATGTCTATAGAACAGCTATGGAAATCAGGGTAGTTTAAACTGAATACTGTAAAAGGATGATTTTGAAAAATCAGTAAAAACACTCCCGAAAAAAATTTTTTCGGGAGTGTTGCTCTTTTGTTATGCTTTGTGGAATATAATGTACTCAAATAAAGAAAAAAATGAAAGGAGTAAACATTATGAAGCTCACAAATATTGATTTTTCAAATATTAAAAATAAGCTTGAAGGCATCTGGAATGCACTTGAAAGTTTTGCAATAGCACATAAAGAAATTCTGATAAACATTTTTATTATCGTCTGTGTTGTAACTGCAGCGATTATGATCTTTAAGAAGCTGATGACAATGGGAGTTAACATGCTGATGGGAATCTTCACGATAGCATTTCTCATAATTGTTACTCCTAAGCTTAGCAACTTCCTCATTAACAAGTTTGAAAAGTATGATTATCTTGAACAGAGAATTAGCGAAGTTGTTGATGAAGATATGACTATCAAAGTTAAATGTGAATATAAAAGAGAGACTGGCCAGGAACTTACTGATCCAACCCTCCTAGATCAGCTTAAGGCCGAGAAGTATCAGGTTGATCCAGAACTCAGTGATGATATGAATATGCTGCTGAACGCTGGATTTCCTGAGGGAGTTAACAATACAATCCGCATGAACGTTTCGGATTATGGTGATTCTCAAATTCAGGCTAACTGCTTCTCAGATTATGCAGCAAAGTACTACATTCTCAGAATGACAGAAGGTATAGCTCTCTTTGTAGCATTCTGTGTAGCAACTAAGATTTTTAGAACAGAAAAAGATTATTGCTACGCATATAGATAAAGGTATTTGTGTGGCCTAGATAGTAATGCTATAATTAGACGTGACAGGGTGCAGTAGGCACCTTGTCACGTTTCTACGTTATCCAGAATTAAGGAAGAGTTTATTTAAAAGTAAGGGTTTATTTTATGCACGAATTTACTTCAACAATTGTGGAATACTATAACAAGATTCATGATATACCGCTTCTTTACTGTATTATCCTTGCGGTTGTGATACCGTTCTTGGTTATTGTTGTAGGTTATTTTATAAATCTTATCGGCGAGGCTTTGGGACAGATAATTGCCATGGCTACTGCTCCTGTAGTGGCAAATGCAATCGTAAATTTTGCATTTTTCCCAGGTGTTATGATCCACGAGTTGGCGCATGCATTCTTGGCGGTAATAACCGGAGCGAAGATTACAGAGGTTGCTCTCTTCAAGGTTGAGGATGGCTCTCTGGGACATGTTAATTTTAGAAACCGAGGCAATATTATCATTGTTGCTCTGCAGAATGTATTTGTCTCATCGGCGCCTATGTTTGTGGGAGCGGCTGTCTGTATAGGCTGTGGCCTTTGGCTGTCAGTTCTTCCTGCGGGTTACATTTGGCTGAAGGTAATCATATGGTATCTTATGATATCTATGTTTTTCCATATGACTATGAGTCCGGCGGATATTAAGGTATATATCAAAGGAGTTCCTCTTTTTATTATTATTCTTTTTATCGTATTTGTACCTCTCCGCCTGACTGGGGTCATTTAAGGAGTGCTTTATTTTATTAGAAAAATTGCAATGTTTTATCGCATTAAAGCGTTGACGCGCTACAAAATATGGAGTATTATTAGGAAAGTGGTTTTCGGACCACTTTCTTTGTCTTTATGAAAAGTTTTTATTCGTTTAATTAAGGAGGATAGGAAAATGCCTATTACTGAGCTTCTGGAGCGTAATGCCAGAGAGTATGCTAATGATGTAGCCCTTGTTGAGGTTAATCCGGCAATTACTGAGGTTAGAAGGGTTACTTGGAGAGAATATGAACTTATGGAGCCAAATCCAAAGGCACCTTATAGAAGAGAGATTACATGGAGCGTTTTCAATGAGAAGGCAAACCGTTTTGCAAATCTTCTTCTTAGCCGTGGAATCAAGAAGGATGACAAGGTTGGAATTCTTCTTATGAACTGTCTTGAGTGGCTTCCAATTTATTTTGGAATCCTTAAGACTGGAGCTCTTGCGGTTCCTCTTAATTTCCGTTATGACGCAGACGAGATAGAATACTGCGTGGACCTTGCAGATGTAGATATCCTTGTTTTCGGACCAGAGTTCATTGGCCGTATCGAGGAGATTGCAGATAAGATTTCCAGAAACAGACTTCTGTTCTACGTTGGTGAGAACTGTCCTTCATTTGCTGAGGACTACAACGAGATGGTTGCAAACTCAAGTTCTGCATCACCTGACATTGAGATTACAGATGAGGACTATGGTGCAATATACTTCTCATCAGGAACTACAGGATTCCCTAAAGCTATCCTTCACAAACATCAGTCACTTATGCACAGCGCGAAGGTTGAACAGGCACATCATGGTCAGACAAGGGATGATGTATTCCTTTGCATTCCACCTCTTTATCATACAGGTGCGAAGATGCATTGGTTTGGTTCACTTATTTCAGGAAGCAAGGCTGTACTTCTTAAGGGTACAAAGCCAGAATACATATTAGATGCAGTCAGCAGTGAGAAGTGTACAATAGTATGGCTTCTTGTTCCATGGGCACAGGATCTTCTGATCGCTCTTGAGAGTGGCAAGCTGAACAAGGATGATTATGATCTTGATCAGTGGAGGCTCATGCACATTGGTGCTCAGCCTGTTCCTGCAAGTCTTATCACAAGATGGAAGACTATGTTCCCTAAGCATGACTACGATACAAACTATGGTCTTTCAGAATCCATTGGACCTGGTTGTGTTCACCTTGGTGTTGAAAATATTGATCATGTTGGCGCAATCGGCGTTCCTGGATACGGATGGGAGTGTAAGATCATTACTGAAGAGGGTAAAGTTGTTGAACAGTCTGACAGCGAATCAGTTGGTGAGCTTTGTGTTAAAGGCCCTGGTGTGATGACATGCTACTACAAGAACGAAGAAGCTACTAATGAGTGCATTAAGGATGGATGGCTCTATACTGGTGATATGGCTAAGTACGATGAAGAAGGATTCATCTGGCTGGTTGATAGAAAGAAGGATGTTATCATCAGCGGTGGTGAGAACATTTATCCTGTTCAGATTGAAAGCTTCATCATGAAGAACCAGAAGGTTCAGGATGTAGCGGTTATTGGTGTTGGTGATGAAAGACTTGGTGAGATTTCATGTGCCATCATCCAGCTGAAGGAAGGCGAGACTTGTACAGAAGAAGAAATGAATAATTTCTGCCTTGAACTTCCACGTTACAAGAGACCTCGTCAGATCATCTTTGCTGAGGTTCCTCGTAATGCTACAGGTAAGATTGAGAAGCCAAAACTTCGTGAAATCTATGGTGCAACAAACCTTGTAGACAAGGAGAATCGTAAATAATCTCATTTCAAAATTTGTATAAAAGAATATATGTTTGTGCAACTTTAAAAATCATGCCCTGCAAAGCCACTGTTTTGCGGGGCTATTTTTATTTTCTTTGTGAAAATGTACCAAAATTTATGTATATTGCACAAAAACGCTTTTCGAAATTGTGAAAATATGCTAATATACTTACAGATAAAACCAATGAAATGCTAGTCCAGCTAGCAAAACTTAGAAGGTATTTGGGTGTGACTAAATTGATCGGCTTTGAAAGAGTCTGTCAGACCAGATTGGGGTAGATGGTCTGACAGGCTCTTTCTCTTTTTGCCCTCAATAAGTCAACGGGACCGGGTCCCGTTGACTCCAAGATCTGTCCCCACTGACTTATTTGGCTAGTTATGGTATAATGGTGGAGTTATGTTAGTAGCGAAAGAATTAGTAAAAAGTTTCTTTAGAACTAAAGAGAAGGGGAAGAGAGAGGAGTTCAACGCGGTTGATGGGATTTCTCTTGAGGTTCGCCCTGGTGAGATAGTGGGAATACTTGGACCGAATGGTGCGGGCAAGACCACTCTTCTTCGCATGCTCGCAACTCTCCTGAAGCCAACTTCTGGTGAGGTTTTTATTCTTGATAAAAACGCTGCTGGTAAGGAAAATGAAAACACCGCTAAAGTAAAGGTGGACAAGGCGATTGATATTAAGAGCAGGATAGGCTACCTCTCTGGAAATACAAAGCTTTACGGCAGGCTTTCTGTTCGTGAGATGCTGACAATGTTCGCAGGAATTTATGGAATTCCTGAGGATGAGATTCCAAAAAGGGTTGATGAAGTCAGAGAACTTCTGGACCTTGATGAATTCATAGATAACAGGATTGAAAAGCTTTCTACAGGACAGACTCAGCGTGCTTCGATTGCCCGCTGCATAATCCACAATCCGGAGATTTATATATTTGATGAGCCAACTCTGGGACTGGATATTCTCAGTAGCACAGCCATCATTGAGTTTATGAAGAAGGAAAAGGAGCGCGGCAAGACGGTCATTTATTCCACTCATTACATGGAAGAGGCGGAGTATCTCTGCGACCGTATTGTTATGATTAACAAGGGCCGTGCCATTACAAATGCCAGCCCGACTGAGCTTATGTCTGAGACGGGTGCAGCAAATATGCGTGAGGCATTTTATAAGGTTATAGAATCGGAGGGTATGAAGAATGAGGAGTAAGGTTGTTAAGCTGCTCCTCAAAAAGGAGCTACTAGATGTTTTCCGAGACCGTAAGGCGGTTATCATGCTGGTGCTGGTCCCAATTCTTATCTACCCGCTGATCTTCTTTGGTGCATTTGCAGTAATGACCATGATCCAGTCCAACATGGAGCAGGGTGAATACAAGATAATGCTGGATGTAGACGATGACGGTGAGCTTGCCAACCGGTTGGAAGCCTACGGTGAAAAAGAGTCTGAAAAATCTTCATCTACAGATGCCAGCAAGACAGAAAAGCTGATTGTAGTAACCTATGACGATTACATTTCTAGTGAGAAGATAGATACTACCGGCAAGAGCCAGGATGATATGGTAAATGAATTCCTCCAGAAAGAGGAGATAGATGTTTACGTTGCCACAGAGACTGGCAGTAATGGAAAGCTGACCTACAAGTCGAAGTATGTATCTTCCATAACGGACTCGAATTATGGCGAAACTGTGGTAAATAAGGTTTTGGGTCAGATGTCAGCCGACCAGATGAAGGCCACTATTGAAGAGGCTGGACTGGATGCAGAAGATGTTACCCATCCGTTCGAAATAGATAGAAAAGACATTGCCAGCAAGGAGCAGTCGGCCGGAAGCCTTCTCGGAATGATACTTCCATTCATGCTGATAGTAAGTCTTCTGATGGGCACAATGTACCCTGCGATCGACACAACTGCAGGAGAGAAGGAACGCGGAACTCTCGAGACTCTACTGACTCTCCCTGTCAGAAATACTGAGATAATAATCGCAAAATTCCTGACGGTAGCATTTATGGGAATCATATCAGCGTTGCTGAATATTATTTCCATGGCGGTAATGATCATTTATGTTTTGAAATTGATGCAGTCGAAGATGGCCAGCAGCATGGGCTTTGATATTTCCAACTTCCATGTTTCGACCTTCGTTCCAGCAATGATAGTTACAGTGCTGGCGGTGCTGGCATTTTCGCTTTTCATCTCGGCTATCACTATGTGCGTTTCAGCATTTGCAAAGTCTTACAAGGAAGCAAATAACTACATAACTCCGCTGACTCTGATAGTTATGCTGACGGGTTATATTGGGTTCATTCCAAATATCAATCTGACAAACAAGATGGCCATGGTG
>Ga0129306_1000533_pt1 | contig 59059 bp, 62 predicted proteins | sample P827metagenome_FD_94438 | JGI IMG/M metagenome (GOLD analysis project Ga0129306, IMG submission 94438) | Capybara group fecal microbial communities from Wisconsin, USA - P827 metagenome | ecosystem: Host-associated > Mammals > Digestive system > Large intestine > Fecal | place: USA: Wisconsin... | reverse complement strand
TTTACAATATGGCTTCGTAGGGGGCGGCCTCTGGACGCCCCGCCCGTAGGGCGGCCCCTTGGGGCCGCCGCCAAAATGGCAGCCGTCGGACGGCGGGGGACGATTCCCCCCGTCGGGGGGGAAATGGCCGAAGGCCAAAAGGGCGAGGGATAAGCCACCGCCCTACCAAGCCCTCACCCTACATGAAACGATAAACTAAAATTTACAATTACTGAAAGAGGAGAAGCGATTCCATAGACGCGTCTCTACTTGAACAAAAAGCATCAGAGGGGCGCACAGGCGCTGAGAATTGGATAGAAGCGTCAACCGCCGGGAAAAATATTGAAAACTCCGTTGCAAATTCCGACGTCTTAGGATATACTATCTCCATCCCAAAGAAAAATGGAGGAATCCTGTCATGACCATTACCAAGGACACCATCATCGGTGATATCCTGACCATCGCTCCCCAGACCGCGCCCCTGTTTATGGGCATCGGCATGCACTGCCTGGGCTGTCCCGCCTCCCGTGGCGAGACCGTGGAGCAGGCCTGTATGGTCCACGGCGTGGACGTGGACGAACTGCTGGCGAAGGTCAACGCCATGATCGCCGCTGGCGAGTAAGAACGAAGAAAGGCGGGGGCGGAGTGATCCGCCCCTGTTTTTTTCAAGCCCTTTTCCGGCTGCGAGGCCGGGGACGGGAGCCACGGAGCCGAGAGGGGAGTGCGCCATGAATGTTACCATTTTGTTCGGCAGTCCCAGGCCGGCGGGAAACACTGCCTTCCTGACCGACGCCTTTCAGAAAGCGTGCCAGGCCCTGGGGGCCGGGACAGAGCGGATCGACCTCTATACCCGGGACATCCGCCCCTGTTTGGGCTGCATGGCCTGCCAGGATTGTCTGGACGGCCTGGGCTGTGTGCAGCGGGACGGCTTTGCCCCAGTGTTCCGGTCCATGCTGGACTGCGACGTGCTGGTGCTGGCCACCCCCATCTATGCCTGGTACTGCACCGCGCCCATGAAGGCCCTGATGGACCGGGCCATCTATGCCGGAAACAAAAACTATGGCCGGGTAAAGGGCCCCGCGCTGCTGGCGGGGAAACGGGTGGCCTCCATCGTCACCTGCGGCTATCCCCCCGAAAAGGGAGCCGACCTGTGGGAGGCGGGGCTGAAACGCTGGTGCAGGCACGGGAAGATGGAATACTTAGGGATGCTGTGCCGCCGGGACCTGGGCAGAGGCGCGCCCTTCGGGGACGAGGAGAAGGCCCGGGCCGTCCGGGAGTTTGCCCGGACCGTCTGCCGCGCTTGTCCCCCGGACGGGGATGATCTGGAACGCCGCTGATCCTGCCGGCGCATGAAAAAGCGGGATAATTCTTGCTGTCGTGGAAAACGACGGACAAATGGAACTTTAGAAGGGCTATTCAAAATGGTAGAAGTTGATCCAAAACAAACGAAGCGGGCAGCGGCATTCGAATTGTGGATGGACGCCCCGATGCCGATGGTCACGATTTTCAAGACGCTAAATGTGTCACGACTGATAAAATACAGCAGAAAAAGAAAACTGAAATTCAATATGCTGTTATGCTACTGCATCGGCAGAGCCGCAAGCGGTATGGAAGAATTCTATTTTCTTCCTGTTGAGAAGAAACTGATGCGTTACGACCGCATTGCTGTCAATACCATCGTGTTGAATAAAGAGGGCGAAGTGAGTTCTTGTGACGTGCCATTTTGCGATGATTTGTTCCAATTTAATCGCAGATACCTGGAATTGACGCGGCAGGTATCTGACACCTGTGAAAACCATGATTTGACGGATCATATGGTGATTGGTACATCCGCGCTTACACAATATGACATTGACGGTATCGTGAATATGTATAGTGGTATTTTTAACAATCCATTTTTGCATTGGGGCAGATACAAACGGAAAGGCCTCAAAACGGTCCTCTCCGTGTCGTTTCAATTCCACCATACACAGATGGACGGCGCGCATGCCGGCCAATTTCTGGATCAATTGCAAAAAGAGATTGACGACTTGGCTCTAAAATGAAGCGGATAAGTTACAGTCCAATCACGGAAACGGAGGCACGAGGCCTATGAATCGAAAGATCGAACTTTCTCCCCGCCTGCGGATGGTGGCCGACCTGGTCCCGGCGGGGGCACGGCTGGCCGATGTGGGCACCGACCACGCCTATCTGCCCGCCGCCCTGATCCTGGAGGGGAAGATCCCCTCCGCCATCGCCGCCGACCTGCGCCAGGGCCCCTTGGCCCGGGCCAGGACCACCGTGCGGGAGGCCGGACTCACCGGCCGGGTGGCCTTCCGCCTGTGCGACGGGCTGAAGGGCATCGACCCCCGGGAGACGGAGGCTGTGGCCATCGCCGGAATGGGGGGAGAGACCATCGCCTCCATTCTGGCCGCCGCCCCCTGGACCCGGGAACGGGACCTGCCCCTGATCCTTCAGCCCATGTCCTCCATGTCCGACCTGCGGCAGTGGCTGGGAGAGAACGGCTTTCGCATCGTTACCGAGCGGCTGGCCCGTGAGGGAGATACCCTTTACACGGCTATGCTGGTCCGGGCGGGACAGATGGCCCCCCAGACTCCGGCGGAGCTGTGGGCGGGGCGGAACACCGCCGACCCGCTCCGGGGGGATTGGCTGGACCTGTGGCTGGGCAAGACGGACCGGGCCCTGGATGGTCTGGCCCAGGCCCGGCAGGAGGGGGCGGCCCGGCGCAGGCAGGAGCTGGAGCAGGTCCGTGCCGGACTGCTGGAGATGAAAAAGGAGTGGGAAGCATGGCAACGGTAAGAGAGATCTATTCGTATGTGGACCGGCTGGCCCCATTTGCCACCCAGATGGACTTTGACAACGCGGGCTTTCTGGTGGGCCGGGGAGACCGGCGGGCCGACCGGGTGCTGGTGGCTCTGGATATCACCGGGCCGGTGGTCCGGGAGGCGGAGGAGCTGGGGTGTCAGCTCATCCTGTCCCACCATCCGGTGATCTTCCACCCGGCCAGATCCATCACCGACGAGACGGTGACTGGACGGGTGCTGCTGGCGCTGACGGAGCATAAGATCGCCGCCATCTGCGCCCACACCAATCTGGACGCGGCGGCGGGCGGTGTGAACAGCTGCCTGGCCGAGGCGCTGGGGCTGACCGGGGTGGGCCAGCTCCACCAGGACGGCGTGGATGACCAGGGCCGGCCCTACGGCATCGGCCGGGTGGGGCTTGCCCACCGGCCCGGCCTGACGGCGGGGGAGTACGCCGCCTATGTGAAGGAGCGGCTTTCCGCCGCCTCTGTCCGGTTTGCCGACGGCGGGAGGCCGGTGACCAAGGTGGCGGTGGGAGGAGGCTCCTGCGGGTCCATGCTGGCCGAAGCGGTGGCCGCCGGCTGCGACACCTTCGTGACCGCCGACGTGAAGTATGACCAGTACCTGGAGGCCAAGGCCCTGGGCGTCACCCTCATGGACGCGGGGCACTACGCCACCGAGAACGTGGTGTGCGCCCCCCTGGTCCGGGCGCTGGCCGGCCAATTCCCGGGGACGGAGTTTCTGCTCTCCGCCTGCCACCGCGAGGTCTATGGCAGTGTGTGACAGGCGTTCCTCCCTGGGGCGGGAGCTGGCGCTCCACGGGGTGCTGCTGGCTCTGGTCATGGTCCGGAACTGCGCCGCCGGTCCGGCTTACTGGCCCCAGCTGGACGACTATATCCAGCACCACAACTACGCCTCCCAGTTCACCTTTTCCCAGCTTCAGGACACCGTGGGGGTGCTGGCCTCCCGGCCCCTGGCGGGGCTGGCGGACTATTTCCTCTGGTCGCCCCTTTTTGACCGGATGATCTGGGGCGTGGTCCTCATGTCCCTGCTGTATGTCGCCGCCATCTGGATGGCGGAGACGCTGATCCGGCGGTATTTCCCTCTGGGTCCGGTCTTTCCGGTGGTCATGTCCCTGCTGCCCCTGGGGGTGGAGGGGACCTACTGGATGTCCGCCTCCACCCGGGTGGTGTGCGGCCTGTTCTTCGCCTGTCTGGCGGCCCTGGCCTTTGGAAGGTGGCTGGACGACGGCGGCTGGGGGCGGGCCCTGGCCTTTATGGCGCTGATGACGGTCCCCTTCGGCTTTTACGAGCAGTCGGCGGTGCTGGCCATGACCCTGGCGCTGGGCATGGCGGTGCTGGAGGGACGCCGGCGCTGGAAACGGGGGCTTCTGGCCCTGTGGGCCTTTCCCGCGGCGGGGCTCTATTTCGCCGTCACCGGGCTGCTGTCCAACGGCGGCGTCTACGGCGGCCGCGCCCAGCTGTTCCTGCCCAACCAGGCGGGCTACTGGACCGGCTTTTTTCCCAATATCACGGGGCAGATCTGGAACGTGTTCGGACCGGGCAGCTGGGCCACCCTGTCCCGGGGCCTTCTCCGGGGGCTGGAGCTGGTCTGCCGGGAGGGGATGTTCCTCTGGGCGGTGCTGGCCGCGGCCCTGTGCCTGCTGTACGGCTGGCTGGCCGCCCGGCGGGGCGGAGGGGAGGAACGGCCCCGGACGGCCCTGGCCCTGGCGGTGGGGGCACTGTTGGCCGCGGCGCCCCTGACCGTCTTTCTCATTCTGGCCAACCCCTGGTTTTCCTTCCGGGGGGCGGTGACCTCCTTTGTGGGGCTGGCGCTGATGGCGGACACCCTTGCGGCCGCCCTGTGGCGGCGGCTGCCCGGGAAACGAGTGGGACCGGCGGCGCTGAGCGCCCTGCTGGCTCTGGTATTCTGCGTGGCCGGGGCATCGGAGATTTGGGACTACCGGGACACCTGGGCGGCGGACCATCAGGCGGCCCGGGCGGTGCTGGACACCCTGGACCGGGACCTGCCCGAGGCGGAGGACCGGGCCGGCCTGCGGGTGGGGGTCCTGGGGCTGGAGCCCACCTTCCTGCCCGACCAGAACTTCCGCTGGCATGAGCACATCCACGGCTGTACCGAGAGCGGCTGGGCCTTTACCGGACTGCTGGTCAGTCTGGCCGGGGGAGACGTTCTGCCCTCGGTGACACCCCTGCCCACCGATCCCATCTACCGTCCATGGAACGCGCAGGTCAACGACCCCCGGGGCTTTGACGTCCTGTACTACTACCGGGATGGGGCGCTGAGCCGGGTCTTTCTGGCGGAGGACGGAACGGGAGGACTGCTGGTGACAGACGGCCAGGGGAGGACCCTGGGCGCCATCCGGGAAGAGAACGGCGTGGGCCGGTTCCAGTCTTTCTGAAAAAACAGGAAATAACATGAAAAAATCCTTGCAATTTCGGGAATGCTGTGGTAAACTACATCAGTCTGAAAACGGGCGGTCCTCTGCGTCAGTTCTTCCACAGGGGTGAAAGACGCCATTGCCGCATGAACGCCTATATAACAGGAGGAAGATAAAATGGATTTGATGCAGGCTTTTACCGAGAAGTACAAGAAGGCTGAGCCCCCCGTTGTTGAGGTGGGCGACACTGTCCGGGTGCATCTGAAGGTCAAGGAAGGCAACCGTGAGCGTATCCAGGTCTTTGAGGGCACTGTGATCGCCAAGAAGCACGGCGGCATCGAGGAGACCTTCACCGTTCGCCGCGTCTCCTACGGCGTCGGCGTGGAGAAAGTGTTCCCCGTTCACGCTCCTTCCATCGAGAAGATCGAGCTGGTGCGTCACGGCAAGGTCCGCCGCGCCAAGCTGTACTACCTGCGCGACCGCGTGGGCAAGGCTGCCAAGGTCAAAGAGGCCCTGTAATCCACCAGAAAAGGAGCGGTTCATGCCGCTCCTTTTTTGTATCTTTCCAGCCGGACCAGGAACGGCAGAGACGGCCCCGTGATGACGGGACCGTAATATAAAAAACGGTAGAGGGGGAATTCCCTTGAATATTCAGTGGTATCCCGGTCATATGACCAAGACCCGCCGCCAGATCGAGGCGGATCTGAAGAACGTGGACATCGTGGTGGAGATCATCGACGCCCGCATCCCGGTGTCCAGCCGCAACCCGGACATCGACTCCATCTGCGCCGGCAAGCCCCGTCTGGTGGTGCTGAACCGGGCGGACCAGGCCGACCCTGACATGAACCGGCAGTGGTCCGCCTACTTCCGGGGCTGTGGCTTCTCCGTGCTGGAGACCGACGCCAAGACGGGGAAGGGCGTCAACCAGTTTTCTCCCATGATCCAAACCGCTTTGCGGGACCAGATCGCCCGCTGGCGGGAAAAGGGCCAGGTGGGCCGTCCCGTGCGGGCCATGGTGGTGGGGGTGCCCAACGTGGGCAAGTCCACCTTCATCAACAAGGTGGCCCGGAAGAAGTCCGCCCTGGCGGGGGACCGGCCCGGCGTCACCCGGGGCAAGCAGTGGGTCAATGTGGACCAGTCCCTGGACCTGCTGGACACCCCAGGTATCCTGTGGCCCAAGTTCGAGGACGAGACCACCGGCATGAACCTGGCCTTCACCGGGGCGGTGAAGGACGACATCATGGACGTGGAAACTCTGGGCTGCCACCTGATGGCCCTGATGGCCCAGCGGTACCCCGAGGCCCTGAAGGCCGGGTACAAGCTGACTGCCCTGCCAGAGCGGGAGGAAGCGGAAAACGACGTGGCCTACGGCTACCGGCTGCTGGAGACCTGCGCCCAGAAGCGGGGAATGCGGATCTCCGGCGGCGAGTTCGATACCGAGCGCATGGCCCGGGTCCTGCTGGACGAGTACCGGGGCGGCAAGCTGGGGCGGTTTACCCTGGAGACGCCTCCGGAAGGGAACTGAACAGGAACGGTAAAGTTTAGTTTATCGTTTCATGTAGGGCGGGGGCTTATCCCTCCCCCTTTTGGCCTTCGGCCATTTCCCCCCGACGGGGGGAATCGTCCCCCGCCGTCCGACGGCTGCTATTTTGGCGGCGGCCCCAAGGGGCCGCCCTACGGGCGGGGCGTCCAGAGGCCGCCCCCTACGAAGCCATATTGTAAACCGTGCGTAGGGGGCGGCGTCCCCGACGCCCCCTAAAATTTACTACTCCAAACGCTCTGCTTGAAAGGAGCATGAACCATGGACTTTTGGCAATACGAACGGGAAGCCCTGGCGGAGGGCCACACGGTGGTCTGCGGCTGTGACGAGGCGGGGGCCGGCCCTCTGGCCGGTCCGGTGTACGCCGCCGCGGTGGTCCTGCCTCTGGGCTTGGACCTCCCCGGCCTGAACGACTCCAAGAAGCTGACGGAAAAGAAGCGGGAGGCCCTGTTCCCGGTCATTCAGGAGCGGGCCGAAGCCTGGAGCGTGGCCTTTGTGGACGCGGCGGAGATCGACGCCACCGACATTCTCAGCGCCCGGATGAAGGCCATGCAGCTGGCCATCGACGGTCTGCCCCAGGCCCCCGATTTTGCCCTCATCGACGGCAACCGGGACCACGGGAAGTCCGCTTCCATCACCGCCCCCCACCGCTGCATTGTAAAGGGAGACAGCCTGTCAGCCTCTGTGGCGGCGGCCTCCATCCTGGCCAAGGTGAGCCGGGACCATTTCATGCTGGAGATGGCGGAGCAGTACCCCCAGTACCGCTTTGAAAAGCACAAGGGCTACGGAACGAAGCTCCACTATGAGCTGCTCCGGACCTACGGTCCCAGTCCCATCCACCGCCGGACCTTTTTGAAAAACCTGTGAGCGGCGCCGAGAGCAGGGCCCTGGGCCGCTGGGGAGAGGCCCAGGCGGCGGACTGGCTGGAGAAGCGGGGCTGCGTCCTGGCGGCGGCCAACTGGCGGTGCCGCTTCGGGGAGATCGACCTGATCGCGGAGGACGGGGACTTCCTGTGCTTCGTGGAGGTGAAGCTGCGCAAAAGCGGCGCCTACGGCGGGGCGGGGGAGGCGGTGGACCGGCGGAAGCAGGAGAAGCTGAGGGTCACGGCCCAGCTGTACCTGGCCGAACACCCCACCCGGCTCCAGCCCCGGTTTGACGTGGTGGAGGTCTATGCTCCGTGTGGGAGAGACACCCTGCGGCCCACTGTCCGCCGGATAGAAAACGCCTTCTGAGTTCCCGGCGAAGTTGGCCTTTTTCCGGGGAATCCCTTGACCTGGAACGGGGAAACTGGCATAATATGACTTTAGTGAACAAACTGGCCGGTCCAGGCCGGTTTCAGCGAAAACACAAGATGGGGATGATTCGATGCAGTACATCAGTACAAGAGACGCCGGGGCGCGGTTCACCGCTTCCCAGGCGATCACCCGGGGACTGGCCGCCGACGGCGGCCTGCTGACCCCCTACTATATTCCCAAGCTGCCCAACAAGGCGCTGGATGACCTGAAGGACATGTCCTACCAGCACCGGGCGGTGTATATCATGAAGCAGTTTTTAGAGGAGTTTTCCGTCAAGGAGCTGACCGGCTTCGCCGCCGCGGCCTATGGCCCGGCCAAGTTTGACACGCCCGCCGTGGCTCCGGTCCGGACGCTGGACGGGAACACCCACTGCCTGGAGCTGTGGCACGGCCCCACCTGCGCCTTCAAGGACATGGCCCTCCAGATGCTGCCCCACCTGCTCACCGCTTCCCTGACCAAGACGGAGGAGTTCAAGACGGTGTGCATCCTGGTGGCCACCTCGGGCGACACCGGCAAGGGCGCCCTGGAGGGCTTCCGGGACGTGCCCAAGACCCGCATCCTGGTGTTCTACCCCAAGGATGGCGTGTCCCAGGTCCAGGAGCTCCAGATGGTCACCCAGGAGGGCGGCAACGTGGGCGTGGTCTCGGTGGTGGGCAACTTTGACGACGCCCAGACCGGCGTGAAGCGGCTGTTCTCCGACGAGGACCTGCGCGCGGAGCTGGAGCGCCGCGGCTTCTTCTTCTCCTCGGCCAACTCCATCAACTGGGGCCGGGTGCTGCCCCAGATCGTCTACTATGTCTCCGCCTACTGCGACCTCCTCCGGGACGAGAAGATCCAGCCCGGCCAGACCATCAACGTCTGCGTCCCCACCGGCAACTTCGGCAACATCCTGGCCGCCTATTACGCCCGGGAGATGGGCGTGCCCATCGGGCGGCTGATCTGCGCCTCCAACAGCAACAACGTCCTCACCGACTTTATCCGCACCGGCGTTTATGACCGGAACCGGACCTTCTACAACACCATGTCCCCCTCCATGGACATCCTGATCTCCTCCAACCTGGAGCGGCTGCTGCTGTCGCTGACCCAGGACGTGGACGAGGTGAAGGGCTACATGGAGCAACTGAACGCCACCGGCCGCTACGAGGTCCGGGAGAAGGTGCGGGAGAAGCTGCAGAAGCTGTTCTGGGGCTACTGCTGCGACGACAAGGAGACCCAGCGGGTCATCGGCGAGATGTACAAGACCCACGACTACCTCATCGACCCCCACACCGCCGTGGCCTTCTCCGCTCTGGAGCAGTACCGGAAGGAGACGGGGGACGAGACTCCCTGTGTGGTGGCCTCCACCGCCAGCCCCTTCAAGTTCTGCGGCAGCGTGCTGGGCGCTCTGGGGGAGACGGAGGTGGCCTCCGGTCTGGACGCGCTGGACCAGCTGTCTGAAAAGACAGGCCTGCCCGCCCCGGCCCCCCTGGCCGGCCTGCGGAGCAAGACGGTCCGATTCAATACCACGGTGGAGAAGGACCACATGGTGGACGCCGTGCTGTCCATGCTGGAGTGAGCCTATGGCCCTCTACGCGATCGGAGACACCCACCTGTCCTTTGGCAGCAACAAGCCCATGGACGTGTTCGGCAGTGGCTGGACAGGATATGTGGAGCGGCTGCGCCAGGGCTTTGAAATCGTGGCGCCGGAGGACACGGTGGTGCTGTGCGGCGACCTGTCCTGGGGCATGAGTCTGGAGGAGGCCCGGGAGGACTTCGCCTTCCTCAACGCCCTGCCCGGAAAAAAGCTGATCCTCAAGGGCAACCACGACTACTGGTGGACCACCGCCGCCAAGATGGAGCGGTTTTTCCGGGAAAATGGCTTTGACACCCTTGCCATTCTGCACAACAACTGTCACCTGTATGGCGATACGGCCCTTTGCGGCACCCGGGGCTGGTTCTACGAGGAGGACCGCGGGGAGCACAGCGCCAAGATCTTCAACCGGGAGCTGCTCCGGCTGGAGGCCTCGCTGAAGGCGGCGGGAGAGCGGGAGAAGCTCTGCTTTCTCCACTATCCCCCTGTGTACCAGGGCTACCGCTGCCGGGAGATCATGGACCTGCTGGAGCGGTACGGGGTGAAGCGCTGCTGTTACGGACACCTCCACGGCGGGAGCCACCGTCTGGCGGTCTCCGGCCCCCTTGGAAACGTGGACTACCAGCTGGTCTCGGCGGATTATTTAGGGTTCCGCCCGAAAAAAATCATGGATTGAGCAAAAATTCATGGAAATTTCTTAAAATTGCTCTGGTCAAACAGGGATATATCTGATAAAATATCGTGGCGAAAGTAAAAAGGCGCTGTTGTTTCCGAGAACGTCGGGGCAAAGGTGCGCCGACAGGAGGAAATTGACAAATGAAGGTCACCAGTGTTGAAAAGAAAGAAAAGAGCACCGTCGAGCTGACGATCCAGGTCGAGGCTGATGTGTTTGAGGCCGCTGTCCAGCAGGCTTACCTGAAGAACCGTGCCAGCATCAACGTCCCCGGCTTCCGGAAGGGCAAGGCTCCCCGGAAGGTCATCGAGGGCATGTACGGCTCCGGCGTGTTTTATGAGGACGCCATTGAGGCCGTTTACCCCGGCGCTTATGCCGAGGCCGTGAAGGAGCAGGGCCTGGACGACGTGGGCTACCCCAAGGTGGAGCTGGTCGAGGTCGGCAAGGACGGCTTTACCTTCAAGGCTCTGGTCTCCGTCCGTCCCGAGGTGAAGCTGGGCGACTATAAGGGCCTGACCGCCCCCAAGAACGAGCCCGCCGTCACCGACGAGGATGTGGACGCCGAGCTGAAGCCCTACATCGACCGCGCCACCCGTCTGGTCAGCGTGGAGCGCGAGGCCCAGAACGGCGACACCGTGGTCATCGACTTTGAGGGCTTTGACAACGGCGTGGCCTTCGAGGGCGGCAAGGGCGAGAACTACGATCTGAAGCTGGGCTCCGGTTCCTTCGTCCCCGGCTTTGAGGAGCAGTTGGTGGGCGCCAAGGCCGGCGAGGAGAAGGATCTGAACATCACCTTCCCCGAGGACTATCACGCCGACCTGGCCGGCAAGGCCGTGGTCTTCCACGTCAAGGTCAAGGAGGTCAAGGAGTCCCAGGTCCCCGAGGTGGACGACGAGTTCGCCAAGGACGTGTCCGAGTTCGAGACTCTGGAGGCCTTCCGCGCCGACCTGAAGTCCAAGCTGGAGCTGCGCCGTCAGACCCACGCCCAGAACGACTTTGAGAACCAGGTCATGGAGCGCCTGATCGCCAACATGGAGTGCGAGATCCCCGACGGCATGGTGGATGTGGAGCTGGACCGCATGATGGACGATTACGCCATGCAGCTGCAGAACCAGGGCATCTCCATGGAGGACTACCAGAAGATGCTGGGCGTCAACGGCGACATGATCCGTGACTCCGCCCGTCCCGACGCCCTGCGCCGGATCCAGACCCGTCTGGCTCTGACCGCCGTGGCCGACGCCGAGAATCTGGAGGTCAGCGACGAGGAGGTTGAGGCTGAGATCAACCGTCTGGCCAAGCAGTACCAGCTGGAGGCCGACCAGGTAAAGGCCGCCATCCCCGCCGAGGATCTGAAGCGTGACCTGAAGATGAGAAAGGCCAGCGATCTGGTCATCTCCTCCGCCAAGGTGGGCAAGGCCCCCGAGGCCGCCGAGGAGGCCCCCGCGGAGAAGCCCAAGCGCACCCGCAAGAAGAAGGCCGAGACCGTCGAGGAACCCAAGGCTGAGTAAATCCCTTTCGTCCCGGGGCGGCCTGTCCGCCCCGGGCGCCTGTTATTTCGTGGGATGAGGCGTTTCCCCAAGCGCGGCCCAGTCCCACCTGCTGCCGGGAGCCGTTTCCTGTCTGCGCTGGCCGGAGGAATGGTTTTCCGGCAGGACGGGTATACTTTGGTATCCCGTCTGTAAAAATGGAGGTTTATATGAGTTTAGTTCCCTATGTAGTAGAGCAGACCAACCGGGGCGAGCGGTCCTATGATATTTTCTCCCGCCTGCTCAACGACCGCATCATCATGCTGTCCGAAGAGGTCAATGACACCACCGCCTCTCTGGTAGTGGCCCAGCTGCTGTACCTGGAGGCCCAGGACCCGGATAAGGACATCCAGTTCTACATTAACAGCCCCGGCGGCTCCGTCACCGCGGGCATGGCCATCTACGACACCATGCAGTATATCAAGTGCGACGTGTCCACCATCTGCATCGGCATGGCGGCCTCCATGGGCGCCTTCCTGCTGTCCTCCGGCGCCAAGGGCAAGCGTCTGGCGCTGCCCAACGCCGAGATCATGATCCACCAGCCCTCCGCCGGCACCCAGGGCCAGATCACCGATATGGCCATCCACCTGAAGCGGCTGGAGATTGTCAAGACCCGGATGAACCGCATCCTGTCTGAAAACACCGGCAAGCCCATCGAGGTGGTCACCGCCGACTGCGAGCGGGACAACTTCATGACCGCCCAGGAGGCCATGGAGTATGGCCTCATCGACAAGGTCATCGACCACCGCTGAGCGCTTTCCACCGCCGGCGGGGGAGAGGGGAGGACCTTCCCCCCGCCGCCCATCTGTCTAACAGAACGTTTTAAGAGGTGTATCCATGGCTCGAAACGACGAGAAGAATATCCGCTGCTCCTTCTGCGGCAAGCACTCCGACCAGGTCCGCCGGATCATCGCCGGCCCCAACGCCTACATCTGCAACGAGTGTGTGCAGCTGTGCATGAGCATCCTGGACGACGGCTACGCCCCGGAGGAGCCGTCCCTTGACAATGAAATTCCCGACGTGATCCCCACCCCCAAGGAGATCCACGCCGTTCTGGACCAGTATATCATCGGTCAGGAGAAGGCCAAAGTGGCCCTGTCCGTGGCCGTCTACAACCACTATAAGCGCATCTACTTCGGCGGCGCCGAGGACGTGGAGCTGCAGAAGAGCAACATCCTCCTCATGGGTCCCACCGGCTGCGGCAAGACCCTCTTCGCCCAGACCCTGGCCCGGGTGCTGAAGGTGCCCTTCGCCATCGCCGACGCCACCACCCTCACCGAGGCGGGCTATGTGGGCGACGACGTGGAGAACATCCTGCTGCGCCTGGTCCAGGCCGCCGATTACGACATCGAGCTGGCCGAGCGGGGCATCATCTACATCGACGAGATGGATAAGATCGCCCGGAAGAGCGAGAATACCTCCATCACCCGGGACGTGTCCGGCGAGGGCGTTCAGCAGGCGCTGCTGAAGATCCTGGAGGGCACCGTGGCCAACGTGCCGCCCCAGGGCGGACGGAAGCACCCCCACCAGGAGTTCATCCAGATCGACACCAAGAACATCCTGTTCATCTGCGGCGGCGCCTTCGACGGCATCGACAAGATCATCGAGAACCGTCTGGACAAGCGGTCCATGGGCTTCGGCGCCGAGATCCAGAGCCGGAAGGACCGGAACGTGGGTCAGCTGATGGCGGAGATCCAGCCCCAGGACCTGCTGAAGTTCGGCATCATCCCCGAGCTGGTGGGCCGCCTGCCCGTCATCACCACCCTGGAGTCCCTGGACCGGGACCAGATGGTCCAGATCCTCACCGAGCCCAAGAACGCCCTGGTCAAGCAGTATCAGAAGCTGCTGGAATACGACGAGGTGGAGCTGGACTTCGGCCGGGACGCCCTGGAGGCGGTGGCCGACCGGGCGGTGGAGCGGGGCATCGGCGCCCGCGGCCTGCGCGCGGTGCTGGAGGAGGTCATGACCCAGGTCATGTACGACGTGCCCTCCGATCCCACCATCGTCAAGGTCTCCATCCACGCCGACTGCGTGAAGGAGGGAGCCCAGCCGGAGCTGACCCGGGACCCGGAGCGGACCCAGCGCCCCAAGCTGGGACGGGCCGCTCTCCGGACCCAGCGTGGCGGCATCCCCGGCACCAATGCCGGCTGACCCTGAGCAAAATACCGATCAGCGCCCCGCGGTGCCCCCGGAACGGCGGGCCCCGGGGCGTTTTTTCCTATGAGAGGAAGTGAAGCGCAATGAGTAAAGAATGGAACCTGGCCGACGTCTCCACCATGCCCACCATCGCCCTGCGGGGGCTGACGGTGTTTCCCAATGTGATGATCCACTTTGAGGTGGCCCGGGATATGTCCATCAAGGCGCTGGAGGAGGCCATGAACGCCGGCAGTCCGGTGTTCCTGGTGGGACAGAAGGACATTTCCGTGGAGCAGCCGGAGCAGTCCGACCTGTACACGGTGGGCACCGTCTCCAGCATCCGCCAGATCCTCCGGATGCCCGGGGACAACGTCCGGGTCATGGTGGAGGGCCAGAGCCGGGGCAGGATGCTCCGTCTCATGCGTACCGAACCCTACCTGGAGGCGGAGGTCCAGAATATCCCCGCCGAGGAGCCGGGGACCCGCGCCTCGGCCAAGCAGGAGGCCCTGATGCGGGCCACCTATGAGCTGTTCCAGCGGTACGCCGAGCTGAGCCCCAAGGTGTCCCCCGACCTGCTGATCCATGTGCTGGCCAGCCAGGACCCGGGCTATATCGCCGACTATATCGCCCAGAACATCGCCATGCGCAACAGCGACAAGCAGGAGATCCTGGAGGAGCTGCGGCCGGTCCGACGGCTGGAGAAGCTCCACCGTCTGCTGGAGCGGGAGGTGGAGATCCTGTCTCTGGACGCCGAGATCCAGAACAAGGCCCGGGAGCAGATCTCCGGCCACCAGCGGGACTACTATTTGCGGGAGCAGATGAAGGCCATCCAGAACGAGCTGGGGGAGGGGGAGGACTCCGATGAATTTGAGGAGTACCGGAAGAAGATCGCCCAGGCCCAGCTGCCCGACCAGGTCCGGGAGAAGCTGAACAAGGAGCTCGGCCGCCTGACCAAGCAGCCCTTCGGCTCCTCGGAGGCCACCGTGCTCCGCAGCTATCTGGACGTGTGCCTGGAGCTGCCCTGGGGCAAGACCACCAAGGAGAAGGTCAGCGTCGCCGCCGTGAAAAAGATCCTGGACCAGGACCACTTCGGCCTGGAAAAGGTGAAGGAGCGCATTTTGGAGTTCGTGGCCGTCAAGCAGCTGGCCCCCGAGCTGAAGGGGCAGGTGCTCTGCCTGGTGGGTCCCCCCGGCGTGGGCAAGACCTCCATCGCCATGTCCATGGCCCGGGCCATGAACCGGAAGCTGGCCCGCATCTCTCTGGGCGGCGTCAGCGACGAGGCGGAGATCCGGGGCCACCGCAAGACCTATGTGGGCGCCATGCCCGGCCGCATCATCAACGCCATCAACCAGGCGGGCAGCTGCAACCCCCTGATCCTCCTGGACGAGATCGACAAGCTGGGCCACGACCACCGGGGCGACCCGGCCTCGGCCCTGCTGGAGGTGCTGGACGGGGAACAGAACGCCACCTTCCGGGACAACTTCCTGGAGGTGCCCTTCGACCTGTCCCAGGTGCTGTTCGTCACCACCGCCAACACCACCGAGACCATTCCCCGGCCCCTGCTGGACCGGATGGAGATCATCGAGCTGTCCAGCTATACCGACGAGGAGAAGCTCCAGATCGCCAAGGGCCACCTGCTGCCCAAGGAGCTGAAGCGCCACGGCCTGACCCGGACCCAGCTGAAGGTGACCGACGGAGCCATCCGGGAGATCATCGCCTCCTACACCCGGGAGTCCGGCGTCCGCGTGCTGGAGCGCAAGCTAGCCGCCATCTGTCGAAAGGCGGCGATGCGAGTCGTATCAGATGATGTAAAGTCTATTCGCATTACAGAGAAACAGCTCCAGGAGTACCTGGGCGCTCCCCGGTATTACCCGGAGCGCCAGGCGCTGGAGGAACGGGTGGGCGTGGTCAACGGTCTGGCCTGGACCTCCGTGGGCGGCGAGCTGCTGGAGGTGGAGGTCAACGTGGTCCCCGGTTCGGGCAAGGTGGAGCTGACGGGCAATCTGGGCGATGTGATGAAGGAGTCTGCCCATGCGGCCCTCAGCTATATCCGCAGCCAGTCCGACCGGCTGAACATCCCCGCCGATTTCTATCGGGAAAAGGACCTCCATGTCCACTTCCCCGAGGGAGCCGTCCCCAAGGACGGGCCCTCCGCCGGCATCGCCATCACCACCGCCATGGTATCCGCCCTCACCGGGACCCCGGTGCGGCGGGGCATCGCCATGACCGGCGAGGTGACCCTGCGGGGCCGGGTGCTGCCCATCGGCGGTCTGAAGGAAAAGACCATGGCCGCGTTCCGAAACGGCATCAAGACCGTCATCATCCCGGCGGACAACGGCAAGGATCTGGAGGAGATCGACCAGACCGTGCGCAAGGCCCTCCGCTTTATCCTGGTGGAGCGGGCGGACCAGGTGCTGGAGCAGGCGCTGGTCCAGACTGTGGTTCCCGCCGGGGTGCCCGCCGGCGGCGGCAAGGCGTCCTGCGGGGACCAGGCGGACGCCCTCATCCCGCCCGTCGAGAAGGGGCCCGCGCCCCAGCTGCGCCAGTAAAGGAGGGGGGGACCATGGCGATCAATCTGCAAAATGCGGAGTTCATCCTCTCCGCCGCCGCCCCCAAGAGCTTTCTGCGGGACGGCCTGCCCCAGGTGGCCTTTGCCGGCCGGTCCAACGTGGGCAAGTCCTCGGTCATCAACCGGCTGCTGAACCGGAAGAACTTCGCCCGGGTGGGAGCCGCCCCCGGCAAGACCATCCACATCAACTACTTCAAAATCGACAGGGCCTTCTATCTGGTGGATCTGCCGGGCTATGGCTACGCGAAGGTGTCCAAGTCCGAGCGGGACCGCTGGGGCAAGCTGATGGAGTCCTACTTCGCCCATCCCGAGCTGATGACCCTGGGGGTCATGATCGTGGATTCCCGGCACAAGCCCACCGCCGACGACTGCACCATGGCCCAGTGGTTCAAGGACACGGGCTGCCCTCTCGTCGTGGTGGCAAACAAGCTGGACAAGCTGAAAAAGAGCGAGATCGAGCCCAGCCTCCAGACCATCCGGGAGACCCTGGAGCTGGGGGAGGAGACGACCCTGATCCCGTTCTCTGCCGAGAAGGGGACGGGCCGGGACGAGCTGCTGTCCTCCATCCTGTCCGGTGCCGGCCTGATCTGAACACAACGCCCCGGCGCATTGACCGCGCCGGGGTGTTTTTGCGAAAAGCCGCGGGAAGGGATGGGGACGTTCCGGCTGTTCCCTGTCCCCAAGGTGCCGCCGAAAGGATTGTTTCGATTGAATTTTCAGACGGTTTATGATACTATAAATCAGTTATAAAGAAAAACATGGAAGGAGGACGTTTTATGTCCACCATTGCGGAATATTTTGAGAGCCTGCGGGGCCAGTCCATCGCGGTCATCGGCATGGGCGTCAGCAACACCCCCCTGATCCGGATGCTCCTCCGGGCCGATTTGAAGGTCACCGTCTGCGACAAATCCCCCCGGGAGCGGGTGGAGGAGCAGGCGGCGGAGCTGGAGAGCCTGGGGGCCAAGCTCCAGCTGGGTCCCGACTACCTGAGCAAGCTGTACAAGTTCGACGTGATCTTCCGCACCCCCGGCCTCAGCCCCAACAACCCGGAGCTGCAAAAGGCCGTGGAGAAGGGAAGTCTGGTCACCTCGGAGATGGAGCTGTTCTTCCAGCTGTGCCCCTGCAAGATCCTGGGCGTCACCGGCAGCGACGGAAAGACCACGACCACTACCCTCATCAGTGAATTTTTGAAGGAAGCCGGGTATAATGTCTATGTGGGCGGCAACATCGGCAAGCCCCTGCTGCCCGACGTGGCCGGGATGGTGCCCGAGGACATGGTGGTGGTGGAGCTGTCCTCCTTCCAGCTCATGAGCATGAAGCGCAGCCCCAACGTCTCCGTTTTCACCAACCTGTCTCCCAACCATCTGGACTACCACCATACCATGGAGGAGTATACCGCCGCCAAGCTGAACATCTTCACCCACCAGGGCGAGGGGGACCGGGCGGTGTTCAACTATGACAACGACATCACCCGCTCCCTGTCCAAGCAGGCCCCGGCGGGCGTCATGCTGTTCAGCCGTCAGCACAGGCTGGAGGAGGGCGTCTACCTCCGGGACGAGGCCATTTGGCTGACCAACGCCATGGGCAGCCGTGAGGTCCTGCCCCTGGCGGACATTCAGATCCCCGGCGTCCACAACATCGAAAACTACATGGCCGCCATCGCCGCCGTGGACGGCCTGGTCCCCGACAAGTGCGTCCGGGCGGTGGCCCAACGGTTCACCGGCGTGGAGCACCGCATCGAGCTGGTCCGGGAGCTGAACGGCGTGAAGTATTATAACGATTCCATCGGCACCAGCCCCACCCGGACCATGGCCTGCCTGGATTCCTTCGATGAGAAGCTGATCCTCATCGCCGGAGGCTATGACAAGGGCGTTCCCTTTACTCAACTCGGGGTGGAGATGACCAAGAAGGTCAAGACGCTGGTCCTCTGCGGCGCCACTGCCCCCGCCATCCGCAAGGCGGTGGAGGAGGCCCCCGGCTTCGCCGGGAGCGGCATGGAGCTGGTGGAGACCCAGGACCTGGCCTCCGCCGTTGCCGCCGCCCAGGCCGCCGCCGTCAGCGGCGACGTGGTGGTGCTCTCTCCCGCCTGCGCCGCCTTCGACCAATTCAAGAACTTTATGGAGCGGGGCAAGCGCTTTAAAGAGCTGGTCAACGCCCTGTAACCGGGAGGAGTACCATGGATCATCAAGAAGTTTTGGGCCGTCTGTGCGCCCTGGCCGGGCCCGGCGGCTTTGAGGGCACGGTGGCCCGGGAAGCCGCCCGCCTGCTGGAGCCTCTGGTGGACCGGGTGCAGGTGGACCGGATGGGCAGCGTGGTGGGTCTGCGCAGCTGTGGGAAGGAGAGCGCCCCCAAGCTGCTGCTGGATGCCCACCTGGACGAGATCGGTTTCCTTGTCACCGGCCACGAGGAGGGCTTTCTCCGCATTGCCCCCTTGGGCGGCGTGGACCCCCGGATGCTCCCCGACCGGGAGCTGACCATCCTGACCCAGCCTCCCATGCTGGGGGTGGTGGCCTGCCTTCCGCCCCACATCCAGACCCGGGAGGACATGGACAAGTCCCAGCCCATGAAGGAGATGGTGGTGGACGTGGGCCTGACCCAGGAGGAGGCCCAGCGCCTCGTCCCCATCGGCACCCCCGCCGTCTACCGCACCGGCTGCGCTCCCCTGGGGGAGGACCTGCTGTGCGGCAAGGCGCTGGATGACCGGGCCTGCTTCGCCATTCTGCTGGACACCCTGGAGCGGCTGGCGGGGGAGGAGCTGGACGTGGACCTGTATGTCCTGGGCTCCACCCAGGAGGAGACCCACAGTACCGGCGCCATCACCGCCGCCTTCGGCGTCATGCCCGACCTGTGCGTGGCGGTGGACGTGACCCACGGGGACAGCCCCGACGCTCCCAAGGACAAGACCTTCAAGCTGGGGGGCGGCCCCGTCATCGGCGTGGGCCCCAACTGCACCCGATGGATGTCCAAACGGCTGGAACGTAAGGCAAAAGAACTTGACATGGACTGCCAGATCGAGGTCATGGCGGGTCACAGCGGCACCAACGGCTGGGACCTGCAGATCAGCCGGGAGGGGGTAGCCACCGCCGTGCTGTCTCTGCCTCTGCGGTATATGCACACCCCCGTGGAGACCGCCAGCCGGGCCGATATGACCGACTGCGCCCGGCTGCTGGCCCAGTTTATCCGGGACATCGGGAAGGAGGTGCCCTCCTATGCTTGAGCTGGTCAAGGAATTATGCGCCCTCAACGGCGTGTCCGGGGCGGAGGAGGAGGTCCGGGACTTCATCCGGGCCAAAGCCGCCCCTTACGCCGATTCCATCCGTACCGACGCGCTGGGCAACCTGATCGTCTATAAAAAAGGCAAAAAGCCCACCGGGAACAAGGTGCTCCTGGCCGCCCACATGGACGAGGTGGGGGTCATCGTCACAAAGATCACCGACGAGGGCTTTTTAAAATTTGATTTCGTGGGCGGCGTGGACCGCCGGGTGGCCATCGGCAAGCCGGTGGTGCTGGGGGAGAAGAAGGTCCCCGGCATCATCGGGCTCAAAGCCATCCATCTGGTGAGCCGGGAGGAGGAGAAAAAGGTCCCCAAGACCGATTCCCTCTACATTGACATCGGCGCCAAGGACAAGGAAGCGGCGGAACAGCTGGTGGAGCTGGGGACCTACGGGGCCTTTGTGGGCACGCCCGAGGAATTTGGAACCGGCCTGCTGAAGGCCAAGGCCATCGACGACCGGGTGGGCTGCGCCGTCATGCTGGAGCTGCTGAAGGAGGACCTGCCGCTGGACGTGACCTTCGCCTTTACTGCCCAGGAGGAGGTGGGCACCCGGGGGGCCTTTGGAGCGGCGTTCTCCGTCACGCCGGAGGTGGCTCTGGTGCTGGAGACCACCACCGCCGCCGACCTGCCCGGCGTAGAGGACCACCGGAAGGTGTGCGCCCCCGGCAAGGGCCCCGTCATCTCCTATATGGACGGCGGCACCATCTATGACCGGGAGCTGTTCGAGACCCTGCGGGACCTGGCCGAGGACAACCACATCCCCTGGCAGACCAAGGAGTATATCGCCGGGGGCAACGACGCCCGGACCATCCAGCGCTCCAAGAAGGGCATCCGGGTGGCCGCCATGTCCGCCGCCGTCCGGTACCTCCACGCCCCCGCCAGCGTGGGCAGCACCGCCGATTTTGCAGATATGCTGCGCCTGACCCGGCTGTTCCTGGACCGGATGGCGGAGTCCTGCTGATTTCAACACGTCAAAGGTGATATGTGATATGGAATTGATCGAACTCATTGAGACTTTGAATACCGCCCATGGCCCCTCGGGGGACGAGGGCGGCGTCCGTGCGGTCATGGAGCATTTGGCGAAGCCTTACGCCGACGAGATGACCGCCGACACCCTTGGCAACCTCATTGTCCGCAAAAAGGGCAGCGGACCCAAGGTCATGTTTGCCGCCCACATGGACTCCATCGGCTTCATCGTCACCCACATCGAGAAGGAAGGCTTCCTCCGGGTGGGACGTCTGGGGGGCGTCAGCCCCAAGGAGGTCATCTATACCCCCGTCCGTTTCAAAAACGGACTCCGGGGCGTGGTGGTCCCCGAGGAGAAGGCCGACTTCGGCAAACTGAAGCTGGACGAGTGCTTTCTTGACATCGGCGCCCGAAGCGAGGAGGAGGCCAAAAAGCTGGTCCGGGTAGGGGATACCGCCGTCTACGACACCGCCGTCTTTATCAACGGCGGCGGCAGTCAGGTGTTCTCGCCCTATTTGGACAACCGGATCTCCTGCGCCATCCTGCTCTCGGTCCTGGAGCGGTTGCCCGCCCATTGCCCCAACGACCTGTATTTTGTCTTTACCGTCCAGGAGGAGGTGGGCCTCCGGGGCAGCCGGACTGCCGCCTTTGGGGTGGACCCGGACTACGGCGTCGCCGTGGACGTCACCGACGTGGACGACACCCCCGGCTCTGAAAAGTCCGGCACCACCCAGTTGGGGAAGGGCGCGGCCATCAAGGTCATGGATTCCTCCGTCATCTGTCACCCAGCCGTGGTGGCCAAGCTGGAGGAGCTGGCCCGGGAGGAAAACATCCCCGTTCAGCGGGACATCCTGCGCGCCGGCGGCACCGACGCGGGCGCCATCCACATCACCCGGTCCGGGGTGCGCACCGGCGGCATCTCCGTGCCCTGCCGGTACATCCATACCCCCGCCGAGGCGGTGGACCTGACCGACGCCCTGGCCTGCGCCGACCTGGCTCTGGCCTTTGCCCAGGCGGAGCTGGAGGAATGCTGACATGGGGGAGCTGGACCAACTGGTGGCCAACCTGACCGCCCCCGTGAACAAGGTGGGCTGCGGAGCCATGAGGGAGTTGGAGGCCATCGCCCAGACCTCCGACCAGGTCTACCCCTATTTTGACCGCTTTCTCGCCCTGCTGGACCATCCCAACTCCCTGGTCCGGAACCGGGCCCTGACGCTGGCGGCCCAGAACGCCCGCTGGGACGGGGAGGGAAAGCTGGACCGGGATCTGGACCACTATCTGTCCCACATCAACGACGAGAAGCCTATCACCGCCCGCCAGTGTATCCAGAACCTGAGCTACATTCTGGCCGCCAAGCCCCACCTGGCCCCCAAAATCCGGGAGGCCTTGGAGGGGGCGGACTTTACCCGCTATCCCGACTCCATGGCGCCGCTGCTTCAAAGGGACGCCATCAAAATTTTAAAACAGATCGACGCAATATCAGAGATAGATAGGAATGAACAGTAAAATGCCTTTACAGATCAGCGACAAGGTCAAAGTTCTGGGCTATCAGGCCCAGTCGGAGTTGACCGAGGAATTTGCCCGCATCGACGCCGTGGCCCAGGAGAACACCGCCCGGGTCCTGGCCGCCTTCCAGAAGCACCGGGTGGCCGAGGGCTATTTTGCCGGTACCACCGGCTACGGCTACGACGACCTGGGCCGGGACAAGCTGGACGAGATCTACGCCGACCTCTTCGGCACGGAAGCCGCCCTGGTCCGCATCCAGTTCGTCAACGGCACCCACGCCATCGCCTGCGCCCTGTTCGGCGCTCTGAAGGCGGGGGATGTGCTGGTATCCGCCGTGGGCGCGCCCTACGACACTCTCCTGGGCGTCATCGGCCAGGGGGACAAGGGCCACGGCTCCCTGAAAGACTACGGGGTCGAGTACCGTCAAGTGGAATTACTTGACAATATGCCCGACCTGGATGGGATGGCCAAGGCCGCCTCCGACCCCCGGGTGAAGGCGGTGCTCATCCAGCGGTCCAAGGGCTATTCCACCCGCGCCTCCCTGTCGGTGGAGGAGATTGGGGAGATGTGCCGCCGTATCAAGGCGGCCAACCCCAACGCCGCCATCATCGTGGACAACTGCTACGGGGAGTTTGTGGAGACGCTGGAGCCCACCCATGTGGGAGCCGATCTGGTGGTGGGCTCCCTCATCAAGAACCCCGGAGGCGGACTGGCACCCACCGGCGGATATCTGGCCGGCCGGCGTGACCTGGTGGAGGGCGCGGCCATGCGCCTCACCGTCCCCGGAATCGGCGGCGAGTGCGGCTGCACCCTGGGCCAGAACCGGCTGCTGTACCAGGGCCTGTTCCTGGCCCCCCATACCGTGGCCCAGGCCCTGAAGACCGCCGTCTTTGCCGCCAAGGTCATGGAGAAGCTGGGCTATGAGACCGAGCCCCGCTCCAACGCCGTCCGTCACGATATCATCCAGATGATTCACATGAAGGAGCCCGAGGCCCTGAAAAAGTTCTGCAAGGGCATCCAGTTCGGCGCTCCCGTGGACTCCTATGTGACTCCGGAGCCCTGGGACATGCCGGGCTACGACTGCCAGGTCATCATGGCCGCCGGGGCCTTTATCCAGGGAGCCTCCATCGAGCTGTCCGCCGACGCCCCCATGCGTCCGCCCTACACCGTCTATCTCCAGGGGGGGCTGACCTTTGAGTCGGGCCGACTGGGGGTACTGCTGGCGGTCCAGGAGCTGCTGGGCAGTTAAAGCGGCATAGGGCAAGCTCCCCGGGGAATATCCTCTCTCCGAGGGGGGGTGAGGCTATGGCTGGAGGCAGACTGGGACGAAGCCTGCGCCGAACTGCCGCCCGGGCCCGCCGGCGTGGAGCCGGACGGGGAGAGGGAAAACCTCCCGTCCTGCTGACGGTGACGGCCGCCCTTCTGGTCGCCCTGTTCCTGGTCCGGGGGACGGAGCGCCGTCTCCGCCCCACGCTGACCATTTTGGCAGCCGCTCAGGTCCAGAACCAGGTCGCCGCGCTGTTGGAAGAGGCGGTGGCCCAGGACCTGGCCCAGCGTCAGGTGGACTACGGCGATCTGGTGACGATCCACCGGGACGCTTCGGGGGCGATCACCGCCCTGACCACCCAAACGGGAGAGCTGAACCTGCTGCGGGCGGAGCTGGTCTCCCAGATGCTGGAAGCCCTGGGGAAAAGGTCGGCCACCGACCTTCAGATCCCACTGGGCAGTCTGCTGGATTCGGAGATTACCTGGGGACGGGGTCCCGCCCTGACGGTGCGGACGGCGGCGGCAGGCACGGTGTCCGCCGAATTTGAGAGTGAATTTTCCGCGGCAGGGGTCAACCAGACCGTCCACCGCATTGCGCTGGAGCTGGCCGTCCCCATGACGGTGCTGCTGCCGGGCGGCCCCATGGAGGTGCCGGTCCGGACCTGCCTGCCGGTTGCGGAAACGGTGATCGTTGGCCAGGTGCCCGACACCTATTTGCAGCTGGAGGGCCTGCCGGCCTCCGGCTGAATCCCAGAGTAAGGGGTTTACCAATGAGTTTAAGCGAAACACTATGGTGGTATCTGGGCAATATCCTGGAATACGCCATGCAGATGCTGCCCTGTATGCTGGGCGCGCTGGCGGTATTTCTCCTGGTCCGGCCCGGCCAGCTGCGCCGGCTGGAGGGCCGGGGGCTGGTCAGCGGCCCGTGGCGGGAGGGGGCCCTGCTGCTGTTCGTCATGTTCGGGGCGGGACTGGCCGCCCTGACTGTGTTCCCGTCGGGGTTCTGGCGGGTGCGCCACTGGTCCGCCTTCCTGCGGGGGGAGCGGCCCCTGTTCCCTCCGGTGGACTGGCATATCCAGCTTCAGACCCTTCAGCTGACCCCGCTGCAGGAGATCTACCGGGCGTTCCGGGGACCCTGGGTCATGTTCCTCATGCTGGCCAACATCGGCATCTTTCTGCCCGTGGGGTTTTTTATCGCCCTGCTGTGGCGGCGGCCCAGGTGGTGGAAGTCCGCCGGGCTGGGCTGCCTCTGCTCCTGCGCCATTGAGTTTGTCCAGATTTTTATCGGCAGGAGCACCGACGTGGACGACGTGATCCTGAACACCGCCGGGGCCTTTCTGGGTTACTGGCTGTTTCGGCTGCTGCGGGCCCTGTTTCCCCGGTGCTTTGCCAAGTTCCAATGCCACGAAAGAGGTGCCATATGACCATGGACTATCAGACTGAGATTGCGGACCTGCGCCGGGAGCTGGAGCGGGCCAGCTATGAGTACTATGTGCAGGACGCCCCCACCATGTCCGACTATGACTATGACCACAAGCTGCGCCGCCTGGAGGAGCTGGAGGCGGCCCACCCGGAGACCGTCACCCCCGACTCGCCCACTCAGCGCGTGGGTGGGAAGGCCCTGGAGTCCTTTACCCAGGTGGAGCACAAGGTCCCACTGGAGTCCCTCCAGGACGTCTTTGACTTTGACGAGCTGCGTGCCTTCGACCAGCGGGTCCGGAGCGTGGTCAGCGGTCCCGCCTATGTGGTGGAGCCCAAGGTGGACGGCCTGTCGGTGGCTCTGGAGTACGTGGACGGCCTCTTCGTCCGGGGAGCCACCCGGGGCGACGGCCGGGTGGGGGAGGACGTGACGGAGAATCTCCGGACCATCCGCTCCATCCCTCTTCGCATCCCGGACGCCCCCGCCCAGCTCATCGTCCGGGGGGAGGTCTTTATGCCCAAAAAGGTGTTCCACGCCCTGAATGAGGAGCGGGAGCGCAGGGGAGAGGCCCTGTTTGCCAACCCCCGGAACGCCGCGGCAGGCTCTCTGCGGCAGCTGGACCCCAGGATCGCCGCCTCCCGGAAGCTGGACATCCTGGTGTTCAACGTCCAGTGGGCGGAGGGGGAGACCTTCCGTACCCATCTGGACACTCTGAGCTACTTGAGCGCCAAAGGCTTTAAAGTGATTCCACATGTCAGCTGTTCTACCGTGGAGCAGGTGACGGAGCAGATCGCCGGGATCGGAGACAGCCGGGAGGGGTACCAGTTTGACATTGACGGCGCGGTGGTAAAGGTCAACGACCTGGACCAGCGCCGCCAGCTGGGCTCCACCGCAAAGTTCCCCCGGTGGGCGGCGGCCTATAAGTATCCCCCGGAGGTAAAACCCTCCAAGCTGCTGGACATTGTGGTCCAGGTGGGCCGGACCGGAGTGCTGACCCCCAGGGCGGTACTGGAGCCGGTGCGGCTGGCAGGCACCACCGTCACCAGCGCCACCCTCCACAACCAAGATTTTATCACGGAGAAAGACATCCGCATCGGGGACACGGTGCTGGTCCGCAAGGCCGGCGAGATCATCCCCGAGGTCCTCTCCGTGGTGCCGGACCTGCGGCCCGAGGGGGCGCAGCCCTACGTTCTGCCCACCCTCTGTCCCGTCTGCGGCGCCCCCGTGGAGCGGGAGGAGGACGGGGCCCATGTCCGCTGCACCGGAGCCGAGTGCCCCGCCCAGCTGCTGCGGAACCTGGCCCACTTCGCCAGCCGGGACGCCATGGACATCGAGGGTTTGGGCATCGCTGTGGTGGAGAATCTGGTGGGAGCGGGACTGGTCAAGACCCCCGGCGACCTGTACTTCCTGAAGGAAGAGGATGTGGCCGGCCTGGACCGGATGGGCAAGAAGTCGGCCCAGAACCTGCTGGCCGCCATTGAGAAGTCCAAGGGGCAGGACCTGTCCCGGCTGATCTACGCCTTTGGCATCCGTCAGGTGGGACAGAAGGCGGGCAAGATCCTGGCCGCCCGGTTCCGCACCCTGGAGGCTTTGGAGAATGCCTCCCTGGAAGAGCTGACCGCCGTGGACGACGTGGGGGAGATCACCGCCCGGAGCATTCTGGAGTGGATGTCCAGCCCCCAGAGCAAGCACCTGATGGCCCGTCTGCGGGAGGCGGGAGTCAACATGACGGCGGCGGAGCAGGGCAGCGACCAGCGGTTCCAGGGGATGACCTTCGTCCTCACCGGCGGGCTGGAGCAGTTCACCCGGGAGCAAGCCTCGGAAATGATCGAGGCCCGGGGCGGCAAGTCCTCCGGCTCCGTGTCCAAAAAGACCACCTATGTGGTGGCCGGGGAGGGAGCGGGCTCCAAACTGCGGAAAGCCCAGGAGCTGGGCATCCCGGTCCTCAGTGAAGGGGAGTTTCTGGCCCTGATGGAATAATTTAATTTTTTTCATATGTAATGGAAAGCGCCCGGGGCCTGGGGTCCCGGGCGTTTCTGCGCCCAGCCCTGGCACGGCCGGTAAATTATCATTTCCTTTTTGTGGGGTTTGTGCTATAATAATTTGGCATTGTGCGCAATGCACAGAAAGGTCGGATCCCCGTGAAAAAAGGATACCTCTATATTGCCGTGGCAGTGGTGATGTTCAGCTCCTTTGAGGTGGTGCTGAAGTACATCGCCGGACAGATCAACTCCGTCCAGCTCACCCTGGCCCGGTTCACCATCGGCTTTTTCTTCCTGCTGCCCCTGGCCCTGCACACCTTGAAAAAGCGGGGGAAGCGGCTGGACGGGAGGACTTTGGGCTACTTCGCCCTGCTGGGCCTCACCGGCATTGCCCTGAGCATGCCCATTCTCCACCTGTCGGTGAACTACACCGACTCGGCGGTGGTGGCGGTGCTGTTCAGCTGCAACCCGGTCTTTGTCACCTTCCTGGCCTTCTTCTTTCTGGGGGAGCCCATCAAACGGCGCCATGTGGCCGCCCTGGTCCTGGAGATCGCGGGCACCGTGGTCCTGATCAACCCCCTCCACACCAGCCTGAACATGACCGGCGTGGCGCTGGCCCTGCTGTCCACCCTGCTGTTCTCTCTGTACGGAGTGATGGGGAAGCGGAAATGCGCCGAATACGGAGGCGCCGTGGTCACCTGCTTCAGCTTTTTCTTCGGCAGCCTCATCGTCCTGGCCTTCATCCTGGTCACCCACATCCCGGCGGTGGCCGACGCCATCATTGCCGCCGGCCTGCCCAACTTTGCCAACATCCCCATCCTGGCAGGGTACACCATGGAGAACCTGCCCTATGTCCTCTATGTCTCCGCCGGCGTGGCGGGGGTGGGCTTCTGCGCCTACTTCCTGGCCATGGAGTACCAGCCGGCCAGCGTGGTCTCCCTGGTCTATTTCTTCAAGCCCGCCCTGTCACCCCTGCTGGCTTGGTGGCTCCACGGGGAGGCGGTCTCCGGGAACATGCTGCTGGGCATCGTCCTCATCGTCTGCGGCTCCCTATGCTCCATCATCCCGGGCATTCTGGAGGCCAAAACCGCAAAAACCATTGGTTAATCAAGCATTGTTCAGTATATTTACCTTACAGTTGAGAGGAGAAGCGTCATGAACCCTTCCAAGGTCTATTTTACCGATCTTCGTACTACCATCGGGGTCAGCCAGCTGGATAAGCTGGAGCGGCTGATCCGGGCCGCCGGTATCGGAGACATCGACTTTGACCACAAAATGACCGCCATCAAGATCCACTTCGGCGAGCCCGGCAACCTGACCTTCCTGCGGCCCAACTACGCCCGGCGGGTGGCCGACGTGGTCAAGTCCCTGGGCGGCGTGCCCTTTCTGACCGACTGCAACACCCTGTATCCCGGCCGGCGGAAGAACGCCCTGGAGCACATCGAGAGCGCCTATGAGAACGGCTTTACGCCTTACGCCACCGGCTGTCAGGTCATCATCGGCGACGGCTTGAAGGGCAGCGACGACATTGAGGTGCCCGTACGAAACGGCCAGTATGTGAAAGCGGCCAAGATCGGCCGGGCCATCATGGACGCCGACGTGTTCATCAGCCTCAGCCACTTCAAGGGCCATGAGCAGACCGGCTTCGGCGGCGCGCTGAAGAACATCGGCATGGGCTGCGGCAGCCGCCGGGGCAAGATGGAGCAGCACGCGGCGGGCAAGCCCGAGGTCAGCCAGAGCCGCTGTGTGGGCTGCCGCCAGTGCGCCAAGCAGTGCGCCCAGGATGCCTTTACCTATGAGAACAAAAAGGCCTCCATCGATCACAACAAATGCGTGGGCTGCGGGCGGTGTATCGCCGCCTGCAACTTCGACGCCATTTACAACCCCAACGACAGCGCCGCCGAAATGCTGGACCGGAAGATGGCCGAGTACGCCATGGCCGTGGTGGACGGCCGTCCCCACTTTCACATCAGCCTGGTCATCGACATCTCCCCCTACTGTGACTGCCACGGTGAGAACGACATGGCCATCCTGCCTGACGTGGGTATGTTCGCCTCCTTCGACCCGGTGGCCCTGGACCAGGCCTGCGCGGACGCCTGTCTGCGGCAGCAGCCCATCCCCGGAAGCCTGCTGGACGAGAACATGCACCGGGAGGGCTTCTGCGACCACCACGACCACTTCAAGAACACCACCCCCGCTTCGGAGTGGAAGGCCTGTCTGGAGCACGCCGAGGCCATCGGCCTGGGCAGCCGGGCTTACGAGCTCATTGAGGTCTGACACTCTGTTGATCTTCTCTCATTCAAAGCGCCCGGAGCGAACGCTCCGGGCGCTGTTTGCATGGAAAGACTTACTCCGCAGGTTTGGACATGGCGGCCTTGGGCGCGGCGCCTTTGTCAAAGGCAGGGTTGGTGAAGTAGATGTTTTTGTCGTTCATCTTGTCCTTGCACAGGCGCAGACACTCGCCGAAACGTACAAGATGGACATAAGTTGGTTTTAGATGCGCCATTCGATTTTAATGGAATCGCTGGTGGCGTGGATGACGCGGATGAGCTGATCCACGGTCTGGCGCTTATCCTCGAAGCTCAGTTCATCCCACATGGTCAGATGGTTGCAGATCTCGGTGTAGTCAGCCTCTTTGTGGAGTTTCAATTCCGAGATGCGCTTCATCAGCTCCTGTTTCTTACCGTCCAGTTCCTTGATGCGCCCGCTGATATAGCGGAACATGGTATCGTCAGCGGTGGCCAGACGGTTCATCAAAGCGCTGATCTCGCTCTCTGTCTGCGTCAATTCAACATTGAGAGTGGTGAGTTCCGGGTTAAGGATATTCCCTTTACGCTTTCTGAGAGAAGTGAACTGCGCCAGTTTTTTGAGCATCTCATTGTAGATAAGCTGTTCGAATTCGTCCGAGTAGATCGTGCCGGGTCCTTCACAGGCTCTGGAGTTCATTTTATTAGAGCAGAGGAAGTATCTGGCCCTTGTGGTAGCATAATGCTTATCCACCAGCGCATAGCCGCAGACGCCGCATTTAATCTTCCCGGCCAGCCAGGTATTCTTGGCTTTCTGATACGGTTTGATCTGCTGGGCCTCCAGACACTTGGCACGGCATTTCAGCCACAGGTCTGCTGGGACGATTCCCTCATGGGGCGCCAATACCAGATGGTTGCCTTCCAGATTCATCTGCTTGCGGCCGGTGGAGTCCTGGCCCTTGTAGTAGTAGCAGCCATTTGTTCCGATAAAGTCGCCGGGGTCGTTGGCGATGATCGCGCCCTGGTCCCGGTAGAACTCGTAGACAGAGAGGTCTGCGCGAACGTAGATTGGGTTCCTCAGTACATCTGCCATACGAGTGCGGCACCACGGTTTTCCGTTCTTGAAAATACCATGCTCCTGGAAGTACCGGATGATATCGCCGTAGGAACATTCCGGTTTTGAGTAGAGCTCATAGATCAGCTTGACCTGTTCTGCCTCCTCGGGATTGATCTCATACATGGAAGTCTTAACACCTTCAATGGTAGTCGGCACCAACCGAAAGCCGTATGGGACCCGTCCGCCCATATAGAAACTCTTTTGACTGCGGGAGAAGTAGGCGTCTGCCACGCGCTTTTGAATTGTCTCCCGTTCAAGCTGGGCAAAGACGATGCAGATGTTGAGCATGGCTCGGCCCATGGGTGAGGAGGTATCAAACTTTTCTGTGGTGGATACGAACTCGACCTTGTACTTTCCGAACTCCTCCATCATATTGGAAAAGTCGAGAATGGAACGGCTGATACGGTCCAGCTTGTAGACGATCACCTTGCTGATGATACCGTTTTCAATATCGTTCATCATTTCCGCAAAGGCAGGGCGGTCCGTATTCTTGCCGCTGTAACCTCTGTCGGTATAAACTTTATAGGCTTCACCTCTCAATTCGTATTTGCAGAATTCGATCTGGCTTTCAATAGAAATGCTGTCGGCTCTGTCAACAGACTGTCTTGCGTAGATTGCGTTCATGTTGTAGCTCCTTTCACATAGAAAAGAGCTGCTGACAGGTACATCATACCGCAGCAGCTCCTAAATAGCTATTACTTTCATGTTGATTTGTATATTTGATAAAAACCTCAAACAACCCTTCCTCGATGCATCGCCGCTGTTCAAAGCGTTCCTCATCAGAGAGCTGAGGAGTGAGGTTTTCAATCGTGATGGTGCCTTTTCTACCGGAAACAATATGCGCGTCACTATCATAAGTGAAGGGACGGATAATAATAGATATCACCTCCAGGTTCGGGTACGCTTGATACATTGTATTTTTGATATACTTGTCCTATGCAAAAGGGGAGAGCCGAATGATTTCGGCTCTCCCCTTTGCGTCACATCGTCTGCTGCCAGGTATGTGTCTGCTCCTCCTCATGATCATCCGCTTTGTGGCCGAGAGCGATTTTCTTTTCCTTTTCTCTGCGGAGTAGTTTGCTGTCAGCGCGATCGTATTTTGTTGTACTGTCGATTACTGGAACAGCGGTTTGATCGCGTTCCAGAGTGTAGCCGAGCTGTACCACATCGCCAACAAGACTGCTCCGATGATTACCAGCATCGCTGACCAGAGGAGCAGACTGCCCCAGGGAATGTACGGCATCCGAAACCGGGGAAGATAGAAAGATTTCTCTTTCTGCTTCCCAGCCTGTTCGACCATTTGCTCCAAATGTTTCACCGATTTCAGCAGCTCGTCCATCTGGGATCTGGATGGATAGTCGCAGGGCATCTCCGACAGTCGCTTCAGATACTCTGTCTGCCACGAATTCAAATTCTCCAGTGATTCCATCCGATGCTCCACTGCTTCCGGCAGGGGACAGTGGATCTCGATGGACGGCAGGACCGGTGGCGGTGTCTCCAGCTCCGGCTGTACCTGCACGGGTCGGTTCAACGCCATTAGCTCGTCCATAGATAATTTCTTCTCTGATCCTGAATTCATATTCCACGTTCTCCTTCAGATATTTGTCACCGAACAGCATGCGGTCACGGCACTGCCAGCCGCTCGGCGTGGTGTAAGTGATATTCTTACGGGACTTTTCCCAGCGGACTTTACAGCCCTCACTCGCCATCAGCGCAATGAATTCCTCACGGGTGGACGCGTGGCGCATACAATCGTTGATGATGTTCATGAGCTGCAGTTTCTTGCTCTGACCACGGGCTGCTGTGTGATACTCCCCGGTAGTCATGATTTTTGACTTGTGCCGGTTTGGATCGGGCGTGAATACCGGAAGAGAAAACTCCAGGCATACCGCGTTGTTGTGCTGACGCAGTTCCTGGAGCTGTTCCTTTGCGATGTGCAGTTTCTTTCCAGTATCGAAATTGACAGAGTTGATAACGAAGTGTGAATGGATATGCTCGCGATCTACATGGGTGCAGACCAGGACCTCATGGCCCGAAAAATACTCCGCCATCCTGAGCGCAGCGGCGTGAGCCGTGACCGGGTCTACTGACGCGCCCTTCGGAAAGCTTTGTACCATATGGTAAAACAGTTTGCCATCCGTTTTGTGATAGAGCTGCTTGGTCGCCATGAAGTCTACGTAAACAGCGTCCGGTTCACAGTTGACGCCTGTGACCAGCTGCTGACCTTCCCACAGCGTTTTCTTTTCCTGCATAGTGTAACGCATAACAGCGCCCATGCACCCGGCGGTCTGTCTACGCTTATAATTTGTGAAGCTGATGATCGCCATAACTCACCAGCGCTTTCGTTCCAGGATCATCCGGACGGCATCACGGAGTTCAGAGAACACCTGAATTGAATATCTTTTTTCATGTTGTTTCCTCCAAATCGTAGATGAAGTGGGTCTGGGCTTCGCCCGGAAATAGAGCGGAAGATGGGCAGCGGCTGTGCCGGTGACCAGACAAACGCGATGCTGGCTTCCTCCGAGGGAGGAAATTCTTTCGCCGGACATCCGCTTTTCTCTTTTGGTCACAAACGGCCCAAACGGCGGTTACATTGTCCCTGCGGAGGTTCACTCGTCATGCTCGGAAAAGCCCCTCAAATCGGCTCCTGTGGCCTCGAGAGGGTCGATAGGGTCAACTCCCGGGGTATCGACACTTCCGGCACGGCGAAGCTCGATGAGCCTCTTTCCATTGCTGCGGTATACACGCACTGTGATCCCGGATTTTCCAAGAGCCGCAAGGCTTTCCGAGAGCAGACGAGTGGCTTTCTTTGGTGTAATCCCAAGCGAACCATCAGGGTCGATTTTATTTGCGAACTCTGTGGGAGTGCCGATGTAGTCCGTGCGGTTCGACATGAATGCAGAGATGACAGCAGTGATCCTGCCGCCGGGACTGATCTTGCTGTCACAGAGAAGCTGCCAGATATTGTCTTCGTTGCGTTCCAGCTCCAGCTCACGGTACTCGATATCGCGGCCTATGCAGAAAAGTTTGGCACGGCCGCTGCCGCGTTTATCTTCTACCAGTGTGAAGCTGGAATCCACGGCACCGCTGATCGCCGTGGTTCCGGAGATGCGGTTGAACACATCCTCATCGCCTTCTTTACGCAGGTGGTGGATAAGCAGAATCGCAATGCCATGCCTGTCCGCTATCTTTTTCAGCAGAGAGAGGTCGCGGTAGTCATTCGCATAGGCGTTGTCATTTTTCACGCCTCGCACTTTTTGCAGCGTGTCGATGATGATCAGGACTGTGTCGGGGTGGTCAGAGATAAACTGTGCCAGTTGTTCTTCCAACCCCCGGTCGAGGATACTGCTCTCTGTACAGAAATGAACATTGGATGGAGCATCCTCTGTAAGTTGGCAGAGCCGGTTTTGGATACGACGAGTGGAATCCTCCAGGCAGAGATAGAGCGTTGAGCCTTGCTTTGTTTCCATACCCCATACCGGATCTCCTTTGGCAACGCTGATAGCCAGCCACAGTGCCAACCAGGACTTTCCCACCTTGGGAGGGCCTGCAAGGATATGCAGCCCCTGGGATATGAACGTATCCACAACAAAGTCCAGCGGTTCAATAGGTGTGCTCATAAGCGTTTTACCATCAATGGTTTGCAGCGGTGTTGGTTTGCTCATATATGAAACCTCCTTTTCAAATTTTGAATACAAGAACTACAACCTCATAAAAGGTGGGAGCAGTATTCATTTTGCATTTGAAAAGGTTTATGATATACTAAAAGCAAATGGAGGTGCGTGTGCCGATGGTGAAATACACAATCTATGAACTCTCGGCCAGAGCGGTCATGAGTTATGCAGAAGAAGAGAATAGAATTCATACATTCCGGTTGAATCATACTGCTACCGAGCACTGCAAGGTACCCGGAGCAAAGCACGAGCAGGACGACTGTGCTATGTTTTTTCAGCTTATGTGTCAACTCCATGGAGACCGTTATCGGGTGACGGCGGATGCGTGCATTGCCGATCTTGCGGACATCATTTTTTATATGGACTTTACCGGCATCTTTGATCGCCGTGGTACAAACCAGACACAGAAAATCCGCCGCGAGAAAGCCAGAGACATGTTTCGCCCCGAAGGCGTTACGCTGGATTTTGGCAGCGGGCCTCACCGCTATGTCAGCTTTGAACGTTCCGCCAGCATGAGCCGCAGATCCAGACTCTCATTTATTCGTGCAGACCTGTATGAGCCAATGCGCCGGCGCATGATGATGGATATGATCCTGGAGCGCTGTCAGCTCAGTAAGCTCTATGCATACAATGGCCTGTTGTTTTCCAGCGGAATCCGGGTGGACGGCATTCGTATTGACAAGCCGCACCGCGTCATTGTGATCGACAACCCTACGAAGGTCGTAAAGAGAGTTCCCGTCATCACTGTTTGGGAAGGGTATGAGCCGGGGAAATATCACAGAGTAGAGACACTGGAAGATGTGAAGGTCACTTGCTTCGACGGCGTCGGCCTGATTTCTAAGGAGTACGCTGAGACAGTGGACAAGACCTACTGCGGCAGGCATAGCCATACTTCGTTTCAGATCCGCATGCCTTATATCAAGGGGATGCTGCATCAGGTAGACTTCAAGGACTTTTTGAAGCGTTCCGGTACACAGATCATTCAGGATATCTGGGGCGTAAATCACGCAGTCAAGGATGTGGACATCATCCTGACCCGCAGCCAGTTCAAGGCTTATGATTGGCTGCGGGAAAACGGTATGACCTGGCAGGATTACTGGAAGGCATTCCGGAAATACCGTCATGCCCTGTATATCACCAACGTGAGCAAGGAAGAACCAGAAGCGCTCATTGAACTGAACTACCAGTTCCTATCCACAGTGTCCATTCGACCAGAGGTATTCCGGCCCGCGGATATTCCCAATGGCTGGGGTCACAGTCCGGAGAAAGATGAGAGGCGGTGGCTGACCAAGGCAACAGAGACTGCCTACTATGATTTCTGCGCCAATGAGACTTTCCGTCGAGAGTATTTTCTGAAGGGCTTTGACCAGCCGCGCAAAAGCCGAGCGCATATGCTTGCCCGGGTACTGCGCAAAAATCCGCTGTTTATTCAGGAACCGATCTATGCCGACGCATTGGACGCGCAAGCGAAAAAGATTTTAAAGGGTTACGCTGTGGGGCATCTTCTGGTGCCGGGTGATAACCGTTTTCTGTCCGGAGACCTGCTGGAACTGCTGCGGCAGCTTATGACGCCACGCATATTTCAGATGCCGGCAGAGCGTTCTTTCTGCGATGCTGTCAACGCTGACATGTTTATAGAGGACAGCTTCTATGCTCCCGGCGCTGTCTATGAACATGATGAAAGCTGCACCTTACTTCGCAATCCCCACATCGCACGCAACGAGGAGCTTCAGCTATCCGTATATCCAGATGATGAACTCCGCTCTCATTATCTGGGGCATCTGACAGATGTCGTTATGGTGTCCGCGGATACGTTGGCGGCAGAGCGTCTGGGTGGGGCCGACTATGACGGCGATTTGATCAAAACCATTGCTGACCCTGTCCTGAACCGCTGCGTCAAGCGGAATTACGAGTATGATGTCTATCAGAAGCTTTCCAATAATACCAATCTGCCGCTGTTGAAAATCCCATCTCTGTCAGCGCCGCTGTCCAACGCCAATGACTGGCGGGAGAGATTCCGCACGGTAGAAAACACCTTCGCCGCCCGCATCGGCCAGATCTGCAACGCCGCTATGGACCGCAGTGTTATTGCATACAGTGAGAATGCCGACCCGGAAGAACGGAAGCGGTACCGCCGGGAAATTGAAACGCTGGCCATCCTCAGCGGTCTGGAGATCGATGCCGCTAAAAGCGGCGTTCGGCCTGATCAGGATGAGTATATCGGTAAAAAGCGGGTAAAGCGCAGTGCGTTTCTCCAGTATAAATATCTGGCAGAACAGGCTGAGGAGACTCGGCGGGCCTGGTATGAACCGAGCCATAAGGAAAAGCTGGATGCTTTTTTTGAAAAGACAGACTGGAGCAAGGTGGGGTCTCATATTGAGCGGTTGCCGTATCTGGCGCGGCAGCTGGAGCAGAACACACCAAGAATGAAAGCCAGACCTGCGAAGGACAGTGAGTTGTTTGTTTTTGCACAGGAACGCGGTTGGAAAAACAAGTTGGACAAGCAGGTCCTTGCTTCTGTTTCTGAACTGCTGGGGGACTACGAACACTGTCTTTCCCGCATTCGAGCCTGCCGTATTCCGGTGAAAGACAAACAGAGAAAGATTGACATTGACCGCATTCTCTATGCCAGAGGACAGGAGGAATTATATGATTCCGACGAGCTGTACGCTTTTTTCCAGCAGTTGCCTCCGGAACGCATTACCGCACTGCGGCAGGCTATTTCCGACTGTCAGTGGCATTTCATGGCGTCTGATGAGAGGGAGACATTTTTGATGGCGCACCTCCCGGAGGCATCTTATTACTATGACCTGCTAACAGATTTTCGGAACAGCGGTTTTCGCGTTTTGGGTGATCTGGTCTGTGATGTAGATGATGAGAATAGCAGCAGAGAGCGAAAAAAGCTGATTCGAAAGGGAGACTCGCCATATTTCATAGTCATGATGGAGGCGTATATGGAGAATCCGTTTTCAGGAGATGAGCGTGCTGTGGTTTCCAAAGTGTGCCGAAAATATTTGGACAGGATCGTTCGCCCTGGTCTTGCCGTGCGGTATGTGGTGGCTTTGGGCAAGCGGAAGCTGTTGTGGGACCTGCTGCTGGACCGGATTGAAGAGAATGTACTGGAGGTGCCCTATGCTGAATGAGTGGAAGGAGTTTTCAGATTATACCGGGCCGGTTCACTATACTGCCGTCAACAAGCAGGACACCACCTATCTGGGCCGGTTCACCTTTGACACACTGATGGATTTTGAGGGCTTGACCCGGGTGCTGACCATCCTTGCCAGAGGATTTCTGTTCCATGAACCAGACGGAAGCTTGGCGGCACAGCCGCGTGGGCGAATCGAGTACGCTCGCCGTGGTCTGTGCGCCTGGTGCAGTGTTCCGGACAAGAAAAAAGCCACCCCCAAAGCGGCATGGAAGTTCAGAACAAATTTCAGAGAGCTTCACGGAGAGTTCCCTCGGTTGGTGGACGGGGAAGGCAGTGGTTGGTTCCATCGCCATGTACATGGGGTGATCGCTTTTGTGAAAGCGAACCCCGGCGCCGTATACAGCGGCACTCCTCAGAAGTGCGCCAAGCTGGAGAGCGGATTTGACAATGCCTGGCGGGACAAGGTCACGCAAATGCAGATGCCAGTATTCTCGCCCACCACAAAAGGACAGTGGAGCTTGCGGTTTGAAGATATCCTTGCCAATGCGCTGGATCAGGGGCCTCTGCGCTGTACAGATATGGAGCTGCCCGACGAGTTGATGGATCGCCTCCGGACAGCAACGCCAAAGGAAATTCCCATACACATGGTTACTGCCGTGGTGGCTTATTATATAGCCAACAAGCCGGATGATTCCGACTGGGTGGTGCTGCCGGTGGCGAATTTCGATGCTTATTTCGGAACGACCAGCTTCGGACGCAAGATCCTAAAACAGATTCCGCAGGAGATCATGGAACGTTCCAACACGGGTTTTGGTATTTGCCGTTATCGTATTACGAATGCGTTCAGATAAAGTCACCATGGTGATTTTATCCTTTTACTTGCATGAGAACACATGGGATTATATGATTTTATAGTTTACAGAAAATGTGTGGAGAACTGGCGGTGATGCGCACAGGGACTTGTCAGGGGTGTGGGAGAATGTTTCAGAAAGAGACCGTTTTGAGAAAACTTCAAAAAATTCTGTCCGGAAAGGGAAACAAGCTGTTTGATAATCAGGTTGGTTTTTATAACGCGATTTTCGGAATGACCAATTCGGAGGCGTTCCCGAAAGAACTGGTCGTGTATATGGAGACAGCAACGCACGATGGACCGAGAGAACGCAGAAGGCAGGACATTGACTCGTTTTTCAAGGGCGGTCTGGATAACAGCTCCAGCAATATCGGAAAGCACATCAATGACGAACCGGGCATGGGCATCCCCAAATTCCACTGCGTCCATTACGCCCAGGCAGAGCATAAACGGGAGATCTGCAAGCGCCTTGCGGCAGTGATCCGATACAGTGCGAACCGCCGTGGGACCGATCTGGACGAGCTGTTTCTCCGCCTGAAGGGTGAGCTCTCCTGTGCGTCGGGAATTCTATCTCAGGCTGAAACGGCGGACGGCATGCTGTTGGCCTCCATCCTGTATGAGATCGTGCAGACCCATCTGGGGGAACGGCGCAGTCCCGAGGATTCCGGGGAGGAGACGGCGTTTGGAAAGGTGAACATGAAGCGGCAGGTGGAAGAGTATTACCTGACCTGCGACTGCTATGAGGCCACCAGCATTGATTTCTTTTTCGCCCTGCGGCGGATGGCTGGGCAGAATGTGATCGCCTCCAGCAATCTGGCGGGCTTCTATTATGTGGGCATGGAATTCGTGGTGAAAAATGAGGCCGGCGGCCCCCATGGAAAGTATGTGGTGGAGCGTAATCTGGAACAGGCGGCCCATTACTTCAAGCGGGCAGCGTCCAGCCAGCCGCCTTATGCCCCCGCCCTGTATTCCTATGGCTATATGCTCCTGCACGGCGAGACAGGGGAGCTGTCTGCGGAACAGCGGATGGAGGAATCTAAGCGGTATTACCGGCTGGCGGCGGCGCAGAAGTTCCACCACGCGGTGAGCGGCTTGGGTGACCTGGCGCTGCTGCGGGCGGACCGGCTGCTGAAACAGCCCGGATCGGAAGTGCGTTTCAAAGATATCGTGACGGAACTGGCCGCCGCCATCGGATATTTTGACCAGGCGGAGCGGATGGGGTCCTTTTGGGGTCCCATCAAAGCGGCGCAGTTTCTGGATAACCCCGCCTACGAGCCGTACCGGGAGCAGGCTCTGGCAAAGGCCGGGCTGACCGGAGAGCAGACCGCCCGGGCCAGGTGGAAGCAGGCGGTAGCCATGGGCAATGTGTTTGCCATGGATGAACTTGCCATGTTGGATCTGCGGCTGGGGTACATAGAGGAGGCCCAGGAGATGCTGGAGCAGGCGGCCGGGATGAATTATCCCAACGCATCGTACCATCTGGCCCGGCATTTCTACGGAGCGGACGGCTTTGGGCCGGATGAAAAGAAATACCGTCATTATCTGGAAAAAGCCGCCTATGACGGGAGCGCCAGGGCAAGCCTCGTCCTGGGTAAGCTGGCACTGGCGGCGCGTGACGCGGCGAAAACAACGGAGGAGAAGCGCAAACAGCAAAAGCTGGCCTCCACCTGGTTCCAAAAGGCAGAGGAACAGAATTTCAGCTGTTTTGAGAAGGATGTCTATGAACAATTGCGGCAGTACAAATAAGCGGGAACTGTTCCGGCTGGTGGTGCGGCTTTCCCTGCCGTCCATGTGGGCCCAGGTCTCCTCGGTGGTCATGCAGTACATCGACGCAGCCATGCTGGGCCATCTGAATGCCGACGCCGCGGCTGCCGCGGGCGTTGTGGCAAGTGTGACCTGGTTGTTCGGCGGACTGTGCGCCGCCCTGACCACAGGTTTCACCGTGCAGGCGGCCCAGGCCAGCGGCGGAGGAGAGCAGGCGCGCGCCAGGGGCATTATGCGGCATGGCCTTTGGGTGGCCTTCAGTGTTGGGATGTGTATGACACTGCTGGGCTTGTGGCTCAGCGTCCGCCTTCCGGTTTGGCTTGGAGCGGAAGCGTCCATACACGGGTCTGCCGCCCGGTATTTCCAGATCTATGCCGTCTCCATGCCCTTTGTTCAGCTGAACGGTTATGCGGCAGGGATGCTGCAAAGCAGCGGGAATATGCGTGTGCCGGGGATGCTGACTGCCGGGATGTACGGGATGGATGTTCTGTTCAACTATCTGCTGATCTTTCCCACCGGACAGTTGGAATTGTTCCACTTACCGTTGACCGTCCCCGGCGCGGGACTGGGCGTGGAGGGCGCCGCGTTGGGAACAGCCTTGTCCGAGATCATAACCGGGCTGCTGATGCTGTATATGCTCCTGGTGCGGGAGCCCGGCATGAAGCTGCGCCGGGGCGAGCCCGTTTTCGCCCCGGGGCTTCGGGAGGTCCTGGGCCGGGCGTTTCGTCTTGGATCGCCCATTGCGCTGGAACAGGTGGTCATGCGCTTTGCCCAGACAACGGTGGTTGGGATGATCGCGCCTCTTGGGAACGTTGCCATGGCGGCCCACTCCCTGGCCATCACAGCGGAGAGCTTTTGCTATATGCCCGCCTACGGCATCGGCCTCGCCCAAGTGGCCATCACTGGGCGGGAGATCGGCGCGGGAGATAAAAAACGGGCCAAACAGATGGGCTGGGCCGGGATCGGCTTTGCGGCGATGGTCACCATCGCCCTGTCCGTGGTACTGTTCCTGTTTGCCCCGCAGCTTATGCGGATGCTGACGCCGGACCCGGAACTGATCCTGCTGGGAACGAAGATCCTCCGGATCGAGGCCTTTGCGGAACTGATGTACGGCACCCAGCTGGTGTGCGCCGGCATCCTGCAAGGCAGAGGAGACACCCTTGTTTCCAGTACGCTGATGCTGGGGAGCCTGTGGCTGGTGCGGGTGCCCCTGTCCATGCTGCTCATCCGCCCGCTGGGACTGGTCGGAGCCTGGCTGGCCATGAGCATTGAGCTGAACGTACGGGGCATCCTGTTTTTGCTCCGTTTCCGGTTTCCCAAACGCTGATTTTCACCATGGTGAGATGGGCCGCAGTCCGCCAAGGCTCACAGGAGATATGGTAGACTATCCATATTATGGGTAGTCTACTTTTTTATTTGCCCGATCAACTGAGAATGGAGAGACAGATATGAGCTTGAAATTTTTGGATGTCATCAACTATGAGGGTGGAAATGACGTTCTGGTGTGGAAGCACCCCTGCGAGGACTTCAATACCGGCTCCCACCTGATCGTACATGAGTCCCAGGAGGCCCTCTTTATGTGCAACGGCCAGGTGGCAGAAAAATTTGGTCCCGGCCGCCACGACTTGAAAACAGAAAATATCCCTGTACTGCGCCGCCTGCTGAATATCCCCACCGGAGGTGTGTCGCCCTTCCACTGCGAAGTCTACTACATCAACAAGTCCATCCCCATGGATCTGAAGTGGGGGACGCCCGACCAGGTCATCGCCATGGACCCCCAGTTTCATATCCTGATCCACGCCGGCGCCAACGGCGGCATGGGCGTCCAGATCGGGGACAGCCAGAAATTCCTGGTAAGCTTTAACGGCACCAACCGGGAATTTACCACGGAATCCCTGACAAGCTACTTCCGGGAGATGATCGTCACCCGGGTCAAATCGCAATTGACCACGCTGCTCAGCCAGGTGAGTTTTACCATCGCCAATGCCCACCTGAATGAGATCTCCGCCGCCATGCAGGAGGTGCTTGGGGAGGAGATGGCTGAATTCGGCGTGAAGCTGGTGAAATTCTTCGTCTCCGGCATCCGTCTGGCTGATGAAGATTATCAGAAGATCCAGTCCGCCCTGTCCGACGCCAGCGCTCTGGGCATTTCCTCCATAGCGGAAAAGCAGCGCATGGATCTGCTGGGCTATAACTGGACAGATGAAAGAATGGCGGAGATCGCCAAGGAGTACGCCAAAAACCCCGGCAGCGCCAACAACGTGGGCGGCATGATGGCTCAGATGCCCCTGGCTTTCGGATTTGGCCAGATGCTCCGGGGAGCCGCCAAACCCCTGGTGGATCAGGCGTTCTCCCAGCCACCCAAAGCCTTCGGCGGCCAGCAGAGCGCCCCAGCGGCGCCCACATCCCCCTTCACGCCGCCGCCCTCTCCCTTCGGTGCGGCCCCCAGCCCGCTGAAAGCCAAGGCGGCAGAGCCTGCTCCCGCCCCTGCGGCGGCCGCAGCCCCTGCCCAGGAGGACCCGGTGGCCGTGCTGCAAAAATTGAAGACCATGCTGGACGCGGGACTGATCCCTCAGGAGGTCTACGACAAGAAAATGCAGGAAGTGCTCAGCCGGATGTGAGGAAAGGATCGGAACATGGGATATAAGATTGGATTTTCCATCGGGTATGGGATCGTGTTTCTGGCCTGCGAGGCCATTATGTATTTGCTGACGGGCTTCGCTCAGCCGGGGGCCTGGCTGGGACTGATTTGTACGGCCCTGGTGCTGGGACTGTGTCTCGCCGCTGTATGGAAGGACGCCTTCCGGGCCGGGATCGCCCATCTGCCAATGGCCCTGGGTGCGGTATTGACCATCTTTTTTGTGCTCCAGCTGGCGGCGGGTGTCATCGTCACCTTCCTGCCACTCAAATGGGGCGCTATTGTGGAGATCGTGCTGGTGGCGGCCTGTCTGCTCTGCGGCGGCGGTACGGTGCTGGGCGGCAGAATGATCGCGGAACGGGAGCGGGAAAACCGTGCCAGGCGGGCCGCGCGAAATGAGGAGGAAGAAAGATGAAGTGTAAAGCCTGTGGATACGAGGGGGAGACCTTTCCCCACACCCCCATGGGAAAATACTGCTGCCCCCAATGCGGCGCAGAGCAGACAGGATCGGTGCTGCCAATGGAGGATGACTATGCGGAGCAGCTCCGAAAGGTCCGGCAGACGGCCGTTGCCGACCTGGAACGACGGAAGCAGGATGCAGAATACGCAAATCAGAGTCAGATGGAAGCAGAAGCAAAACACCGTCAAGAGGCAGAAGCAAAGCGCCGCAAAAAAGAAAAGGCCAAGAAGAACCAAAATCGCAGAGAACGTCTTTTTGCCTGCCTTGTGCCCGTAGGCATCATCATTCTCACCATTTTCATTCTGCGGGATCCGGGAGCATCCCAGGGGTTCGGATTCGCTGCATTCGTAATTATTACCGCCTGCATCGGCGCAATTATGGGCGCCCTTCTAAAACAAAAATAAAAGAGAGGAACTGGAACCATGGAAAAATTACAGTGCAGTGTATGCGGTGGCGCTCTGGTGATGAGCGACGACGGAGAAAAGGCGGTCTGCGAAAGCTGCGGTATGAGCTTCAAAAAGGAAACCGTCAAGAAAATGATCATGGAGTTGTCCGGTCCGGTAAAGGTGGAGGGCATCCAGAACAGCGACTCTCTGGCCGACCGGGCGGAGACCTTCCTGCGGCTGGGAGAGACGGAAAAGGCTCATGCTGCTTTCCGGCAGATGACCGATGAGTATCCTGCCGACTACCGGGGCTGGTGGGGCCTGACCCGGCTGATGGACTGGGAAAAGTACTTCTATGACAGCGGCACAGGCAAGGCTGACATGCCGCTGGTGTGCAAGCGGGCACTGGAGTTCGCGCTGGAGGAGGCAAAAAAGGAGATCCAGGACTATTTTTCTGAAAAAGTCTCCACGGTAAAAACCCAGACCGATCAGCGTCATCGTGATGAGCAGGCGGCTGCGGAAGAAAAGCGTCGCAATGAGCAGGCGGCAGAGGAAGAGTACCAGAAAAGACTCAAGATCTACGAAAAAGCTATTGAGGAGGTCCGCGAGAAACTCGACCACGCAGAGGCGCAGCTCCGTGCGGAAGAGGCCGTATCAGCGAACAGCGCAAAAGAACTAAAGGAGTTCTTAGATGACCTTTCCCCAAATGTTCGAAAGCCTGTTCGAAAAGGAAATGTGATCGCTTTGGTCGTTGGCTGTGTCTTCGCTGCCCTTGCTCTGTCGCCTGGCGTCGGCGTTACAAATATAGAGGAATTACTGACAACGATTTCTTTCGTAGCGCTTCCTCTGGGACTGTTGCTTTTCCGCAAACGGCGGGCTTCCAAAGTTGAGAATCGCATAAAAACGCTGAATCAGGCCATCACACAGAGCTGGGATGCCCAACGCGAGCTCGACTCCCAGATTAACAAACTCAACGCAGAAATGGAGGCCCTGCGCCGCAACGCGCCTGTCCGCCGTAAAACAACGTAAGATCTCGGGCTGCTGCCCGGTTCTTGATAAAATGAAAGGAGAACGATACCATGAGCGATTTCAGATGCCCCTATTATTACTACGAGAACGGTGAGTGGAAATGTCTCCACTGCTCCGGCAATTCTACCTTACATGATTTCGACACATACTGCACAAGCGAAAGCCGTTGCCGGGAATGCCCCTACTACAATCGTTAAAAAAGAGAGGTGCGGAGCATATGACGTTGGAAGAAGCCATTCAGCTGGCAAATAATGGCGATCAGGAGGCCATGTTTCAGCTGGGCCAGTATTACTGGAAACAGGAAAAACAGTATCAGGAAGCTCAGAACTGGTATCTGAAGGGTGCGGAAGCCGGAGATGTCCGCTGTATGGCTCTGGCAGCCCTGAGCGGCAACGTTCTGGCCCATGCCCTGCGGAAAACAGTGGGCGCGCCTGCCGCAGCGGAGTGTGTGCGGGATCTGGAGACCTGCCTTTCCTGGGCGGCGCAGGCTCGTGCCAACGGCGGAAAATGTGACTCCGCCAGTATCGAGACTGAACTGGGTGTGTGCTGTTTTTTGGCTGCACTGAATGAGGAGAATGAGGAGCGTTCCACCGCGTATCTGCTGCGGGCAAGAGAACTGCTGCGGGCCAACCATCCCGCGCAGGACCCCGAGGCCCGCCTCTATCTGGCGTTTGCACTGGACAGGTGCTCCCGATTGGACGGCGGCATGCGTGACTTGGATTCACGACTGTATGTGGATCTGCTGACCGACATCTGTGAGAACCACCGCACAGAGGTAAAGGACGGCGCCGTGGCCTGCTATTATTTGGGCGCGGCGTACCTGATGGGCAACGGCTGCAAAAAGGACGATAACAAGGCCTATCAGTGGATGGCCACAGCCCAGCAGATGGGCTTTGACTGTCAGGAAATGCTCAGAGGCTTTAAGAAAAAGCTGATGGGCGGTTATGTATACAAAGGATAACAGGGAACGGCCCGACATATCGGCGGGCCGTTTCAAAATCATAAGAAGAAAAGAGTAAGGAGGCGGCGGTATGCCCCTGTTTCAAGGAACCGAACTGGAGGACGGACGCTATCTGGGTATGACCGTCCGGGAGGTGACGGCCCTGCCCCGTGTGGACGTGTTCGGCCCGGACACCGGGCGGATGGGGGATATCTTCGGGGGCCTGCTGGAACAGGCAGAGGGGCAGCTTCACGCTCTTGCGCGAGAGCTAAAGTAGGCGCAGGAAGCCCGGAAAGCACTGGAAGAAGCCAAAGCGGCCCGGCGGGCCGTTCAGGACGCCAGACCTGAGTGATAATGGAGGAAGATACATATGAAAAAATTACAATGTGAGATCTGCGGCGGAGCGCTGGTCATGCAGGACGGCATGGCCGTGTGCGAGAGCTGCGGCATGAAGTTCTCCAAGGAAGAAGTCAAGAAGATGGTGGTGGAGCTGTCCGGCCCCATCCAGATCGACGGCGAGGTCAAGGTCACCGGCGTGGAGGATGCCGACGCTCTCTACCGGCGGGCCAAAGATGCTGAGCGCATTGGAGAATTAGAAGCTGCGGATGATACCTACGAGATAGCCACAAAGAAATATCCAGGAGATGCCAGACTGTGGCTTGGCTGGGCAACTGTTCAGGTGAAGATCAAACTGAAAAAATGCGAAAAGGAACTATTATCGCATCCTGATGATAAAGATTATTATGATTTTGATTTCGAGCGGTCTTTTGAGAAATTGGAGTGGTGCAATGAAATAGAAAAGCTCTATGCGCGGGCACAGTCTCTCGGCGGCGTCGACGACGAAGCACAGCAGGGTCTGCTGTGGTTCCGGAATCAAAAGGAATTGGTGACCCAGAAGTACAAGGACAAGAAAAGGAAGCGTGACACATATGACTATTGGGCAAAAGCCAATGCAGAATTTCTGAATACCTTTCCCGAGATTGTTGCTAGGGAATACGCGTTGGCTTTTCTCATGAAGCTGGATGTAAAGAAGAGTCGTTATGAGATAGTCACCGAGACAGGGTTAAAAAAAATGGATCGCGAATTCGACTGGATCGAATCTTTTGATTGCGCGCAGGGTAGTAAAATCAGTTTTACGTATCATTATTCCAGGAAAGGCTATAGTGGATCTTACTCTGGTTCGATTGATCTTCCGGAAGGTATGACCATTCAGGGCGATATCCGTCCCATGATGGACGGCTTCACCTATAAAACAGGGGTGTTCTTTGGTAAGAAGACATATTCCTACGCCAACGACCCTGACAAGGACAAAGGCCCCACATTTGACGAGTAAGGAGGCGGCGGTATGGCCCTGTTTCAAGGCACCCGACTGGAGGACGGCCGCTATCTGGGTCTGACCGTCCGGGAGGTGACGGCCCTGCCCCATGTGGATGTGTTCGGCCCGGACACCGGGCGGATGGGGGAGATCTTCGAGGGACTGCTGGGGGACCTGGCCCGGCTGTGCGGGGAGTCCGCAACTCTGGAGCTTCTCTGGCTGTCCCAGCCGGTGAGCGGACAGAAGTTCCCCGCCCGGGCGCGGCTGTTCCTGCTGCTGCGGAAGCTGTCCGCCACGGCGGCGCAGGCAGAGGGGGAGATGGACGCCTTTCTGTCCGCCATGGAGGCGGTGCTCACCCAGAAGGGCTGCTCCCTGTCCGGGGGAGAGCCGTTGACGGGCCTGCTGGAGCAGTCGGAGGGGCAGCTCTACGCTCTTGTGCGGCAGGAGAAGGTGCCCATGAGCTTCTTTGCCCAGTTTCCCTACTACCACTATGACACCCTGCAGGGCTGCGCGGTGGACTTCGCATCCCTTCTGACGGCCCTGTGCGGCGCGCCGGGAGCGTCCCTCTCTGTGCAGGTCATCCCTGCGGCCCTGTCCCCGGAGGAACAGTTCGCCGCCGAGCAGATGCGCCAGATGCTTGCCCAGGCGGTCAGCGGAATGCCCGGGCACCCCCCCGTCATGGGGGACGACACCGCCCGCAGGCCGCTGGAAACCTACACCTATTACGCCCAGGACAGCGGCCCCCGGTTCCTGCTGAACCTGCTGGTGGGCGGGCCGCCCGCCGCCTGTGCCGCTCTGCTGGCCCGGGTCCAGAGCGCCCTGCGGGGGGTGTCCCTGACGGACATGGACCTGATGGGGGCCTTTTCCCTGGGGCGGGACCTGCTGTTCTCCCCCTGGAACATCAGCAGCGCTCTCATCTACCAGTACCGGGATGGGGCGCTGTGGCAGAATTTGCAGGGCATGGAGGCCCTCATGCGGCTGCCCTACCTCTACACGGAGGGGGAGACGGCGAAGTTGATGCAGATCCCCGTGGACGACGGAAGCCTGCCCGGCATCGTCAGTAACCGTGTGGACCTGTCCGGGGCGCTGTTTGACAAGGCGGTTCTGGCGGAGGACAATATCGTCTTCGGCCACCTGGCGGGAGATGAGCGGGTGCGCATCGGCGCACCGTTGAAAGCCTTTACCCGCCACGGCCTCATCGTGGGCACCCCCGGCACCGGCAAGACCACCTTCTCCGTGGATATGCTTTTGCAGTTCTATGAGAAGGGCATCCCCTTCCTGGCCATCGAGCCGACGAAAACCGAGTACCGGGCCATGATCGACGCCATCCCGGATCTGCAGATCTTCACCCCCGGCAACAGCGGCGTGTCGCCCTTCCTCTGCAACCCCTTCCTGCCGCCCCGGAACATCACGGTGGAGAAGTACATCCCCAGCCTGGTCAGCGCCTTCCAGGCGGCCTTCTCCATGCCGTCGCCCCTGGATATGATCTTCCTGTCCGCCGTCCGGGCGGCCTATACGAAATATGGCTGGAAGAACAGCAGCAGGGCAGGGGATCCGGATGTGCAGCCCTTCGGCCTGTATGAGTTCATCCTCTGCTTTAAGGAACTGGTGGCCAACTCCGGGTACAGCGGCGAGGTGCGGAGCAACCTCCAGTCCGGCGGCACCCTGCGGCTGATGAACCTGCTGGAGCAGAACGCCAGTATCTACGACACCATCCACACCATCCCGCTGGATGACCTGCTGTCCAAGCCCACGGTGCTGGAGCTGAATGCCATCGAGAATCAGGAGCAGAAAGCGCTACTCATGGCCCTGCTGCTGATCTCCGTCTGCACCCACACCAAGCAGAACCAAAAGGGCGACGGAGAGCTGAAAAACATCATCCTCATCGACGAGGCCCATGTGCTGCTGGGGGGCAAGTCCCGCACTGATGGGGCGGGCGGGCAGGACACCACGGTGCGGGCCCTGCAGAATATGATCGCGGAGATCCGCTCCTACGGCACCGGCATCCTCATCGCCGACCAGTCTCCCACGGCGGTCAGTCGGCCTATCGTGGCCAACACGGACATCAAGGTGTCCTTCCGCCTGGTGCAGGGGGAGGAGAAGGCGGCTCTGGCGGACAGTACCGGCATGGAGGAGACCCAGCGGCAGCACCTGGGCCGGCTGGGCGTGGGCGAGGCCTTCGTCTATTACAGCCGCCTGGACGCGCCCCAGTTGGTGAAGACCACCGACAGTCGGGCGGCCAAAGGTATCCGCCTGTCTGTCCCCGACGGGGAAATCGCCGACCGTATGACCTATTGGACGCATCATGGGGATCTGCTCAAGCCCTGCCGGGAATGCGGCCTTTTCCCCCAGTGCGCCGTCGGCTGCGATCTGGCCCTCCGGGATCGGGCGGACTACTACGCCGCCCGGGTGCTGCAGGAAAACGGCGTCAAAATGAAGGACCGCAGTAACGCGGCACAGTACGCGATCCTGCTGCACAAGCCCCTGGCCCTCTGGGAGGGGACGCCGGGAGCGGACTTTGAAAGGCTGTGCTTCTGCACCCGTCTGCGGCTGCTGCGGAAGATTGCGTTGGAAAAAGGCTTTGTATTTACCCCGCGGGAGATGGAGACCATTCTGCTCCCCCGGGAGAAGGGAGAATAACATATGTGTGACGAATTCGGAAGCAGCATGGATGTCTCCGGCGATGTGAGCACAGACAATGATGTTTCCTGCGAGGAGAGCGGCATCGACTTTGAATCGGAGGGAATCTTCGATACGCCCCAGGACGATATTCAGGCGGATATCACTGACGGAGCAGGGGATGACGTGTATGAAGCCAGCAGTCTGGATAAGATCGAGATCTTAGAGGAGAACGGCGACACCCACACCGTCGCGGAGCGGATGGAGGAGCTGTACGGAGAGAATCCTGTGGAGGAGCTGACCCCTGCCCAGGAGGGCCTGCGGGAGTTTGAGGAGAGCACATCCGAACGGCTGGATGAGATCCAGGAGCTTAAAGAGGCCCTGGAGGACCTGAAGTCCGCCTTGCTGGCGGGCGACGCAAACGCTCTGGAAATGTTCGGCCTGGAAACGCCGGATACCTCCGAAGAGGAGGGGCACCAGAAGGTGCTGACCCGGTAAATAGAGATATTGGCTCAAAAAAAGAGTTCTGAGCTTTGCAAGACGCAAAGCTCAGAACTCTTTTCAATGTCAGCAGCTCTTGCTTGTCCCATTCCATCTTGTACGCTTTGTTTCGCCGAAGCGCTGGAAGTGGACGATCTCCCGCTCCCGGAGGAAGCGGATGACGTTGTTCACGTCGGGGTCGTCGGACAGCCGGAGAATGTTGTCATAGGTCTTTCGGGCCTTTTGTTCCGCAGCCAGGTCCTCGGTCAGGTCGGCGATCACGTCGCCGGTGGACTGGATAGACGCGGCGCTCCAGGGGAAACCGGAGGCGGCGGTGGGGTAGATGCCGGTGGTGTGGTCCACAAAGTAGGCGGCGAAGCCGGGATTGGCCCGGATCTCCTCGTCGGTCAGATTCCGGGTCAGCTGGTGGACGATGGCCGCCACCATTTCCATGTGGCCCAGTTCCTCGGTGCCTAGAGAGGAATCGTCATGCGCCGGCGCGGCCGGGCTGTGCGCAACTCTATGCATTGGGCGGCATCAAGGGCCAGCCTTATACGGTGGAGCGGTGGCCGGTGCCACTTGACAAGTCCGGTTAATCGGGCCATAATGAACATTGTTCAGTTTGGGAGGTGGGCAGCATGAACACCGTCATCACATCGCAAGAAGCCATTATGCAGGTGTGCAGGCGCATCGTGGCGGAGAAGGGCCTGAAGGCGCTGAATATGCGGTTGGTTGCCGATGAATGCCATATCGCCCTGGGAACGCTGTACAACTATTATGCGGATAAAGATGAGCTTGTGCTGGCCACGGTAGAGAGCATCTGGAGAGATATTTTCCATGCGGACCAGCGGTGCGAGGCGGACGTTTCCTTTGCCGGCTATGTGGCGGATCTGTATGCGCGCATTTGGAAGGGGGCGGAGGAGTACCCCAATTTTCTGACGGGACATTCCATCAGCATCGCCAGCGCCAAGCGGGGCGAGGCCAAAAGCGCCATGGAGCACACCTTTGCCCACATGAAGGCAGGGATGCTGGAGGTGTTACAAACCGATCAAGCTGTACGGGGAAATGCCTTTACATCGTCCTTTTCCCAAGAAGACTTGATCGGTTTTGTACTGGATCACATGCTGATCCTGCTTGTACAGGGACAGCCGGATTGCACCGTGCTGCTGGAGATCATCCGCAGAGCCATCTATGGATAGCGGGAGCCACGCCAACAGGCAGGCACTTTTATTCAGTAAAATGAACATTGTTCAAATTAGGAGGAATGAACCATGCAGGCAATTTTTGAAACGCTGTTTGACGTCGTGTATCTGGTGACCGTCATCACCCTGGGCATCCTCATGATCCGGGGCAGCAAGGGGAGAAGGCAGTATCTGCTGTACGGCGTCATGGCGGTGCGCTGGGCTGCGGCGACGCGTTCCATCTGGTGCCCCGGGCCATTGCCCTTTGTACCACGGGACTGGAACACTACACAGCGGCCCTGGGCATCGGCAAACTGGTGACCTCTGTGACCATGACGCTGTTCTATGTGCTGCTCTACTATGTGTGGCGGGCCCGGTATCAGGTCAGCGGTCAAAAGGGAACCACGGCCGCCGTGTGAGTACTGGCCCTGGTCCGCATCGCCTTGTGCCTGATGCCGCAGAACGCATGGACCAGCGCAAATCCGCCCCTCTCCTGGGGGATCTACCGGAATATCCCCTTTACGATCCTGGGTGTGTTGATCGTGGTGCTGTTTTACCGCAGCGCGAAGGAAAAACAGGACAGGCCCTTCCGGCTTTTGTGGCTGGCCGTGGTGGTGAGCTTTGCCTGCTACATCCCCGTGGTGCTGTTCGCGGATACGGTGCCGGCGGTGGGAATGCTGATGATCCCCAAAACCTGCTCCTATGTTTGGGCCGTCCTGATCGGATTCAACGCCATGAAAGGGAGGAATGACTGATGAAAAAATACCTGAATCTCTCTCTTGCCTATGCCATTGCGGCGATGGCGGGCGGCGTCTTTTACCGGGAATTCACCAAGTACAGCGGCTTTACCGGCGTGACAGCCCTGGGCAAGGTCCACGCCCACCTGTTTCTGCTGGGCATGTTGGTCTTCCTGGTGGTGGCGCTGTATGGGGCCCATAACGACCTTACAAAGATCAAGACCTTCCGGGCGTTTCTCTGGACCTACAACATCGGCGTTCCGCTGACGGCGGTCATGCTGGTCATACGCGGCGTGGCCCAGGTGAAGGGACTTGCGTTGTCCGCCGCCGCCAATGCCTCCATTTCGGGAATTGCGGGCATCGGCCATATTTTGACCGGGGCCGGCATCATCCTGCTGTTGTTGTCCTTAAAAAAGATGGCAAAGAACGAAAAGTGAACTGCCTGTATCAAAAAATGAGCGTTTCGGCTGCCGAAACGCTCATTTTATAGTATTCTGAAACGCTGGGGATTCAAGGAGCTCCGCGGATGGGATTAGTCGGCAGATTGGGCTTCTATGGTTTGTAAGGTCCTTGGGGATAGAAATTTTCTCGACTCTATGCTATACTCGCTGTGAACATTACTGATCAAGAACGGGAGGAGTCTGTATGGATATTGTGCGTGCGAAAGAATTGCTCACGGCTTTGGCTGATGGCGTCAATCCTTTGACTGGAGAAATCCTTCCTGATGACTGTATCTGTAATCAAGCGGAAATCATACGTGCATTTCATTGTATTCTTGCGAATATAAAAGAAAAACCAGCAAAAAAGCTGCCGGAAAACGCGGGAAAACTGTGGACATCGGAAGAAGAAGCCGCTTTGGTTTGTATGTTTGACGCAGGAAGTACACGCAAAGAAATGTGTGCGTACTTCAAACGTACCAAAGGTGCATTGGCTGCGAGACTTGTCCAAATTGGAAGACTCCAAAATCGAGAGGAATTTGAATTTCGCGTGAATGAGTAAGGGAGAACAACGTATATGCTGGCCTATACCTATGTGGACCACGGAAAATTTGAACTTTTGGACAAGCCGAAGCCCGTTCTGCTGGACGACCGGGACGCCATCGTGCGGGTGACGCTGGCCAGTATCTGCACCAGCGACCTGCACATCAAGCACGGCTCGGTGCCCCGGGCCGTCCCCGGCGTCACTGTGGGCCACGAGATGGTGGGCGTGGTGGAGGAGGTAGGCTGCGCCGTTGCCGCCGTCAAGCCCGGCGACCGGGTGACGGTGAATGTGGAGACCTTCTGCGGGGCGTGCTTCTTCTGTCAAAACGGCTGGGTGAACAACTGCACGGACCCCAACGGCGGCTGGGCCCTGGGCTGCCGCATCGACGGAGGACAGGCGGAATACGTCCGGGTGCCTTATGCCGACCAGGGGCTGAACAAGATCCCGGACACCGTCAGCGATGAGCAGGCCCTGTTCGTGGGCGACATTCTGTCTACTGGCTACTGGGCCGCGCAGATCTCCGAGATCAAGCCCATGGATACCGTACTGATTCTCGGTGCCGGTCCGACAGGCATCTGCACTTTACAATGTGTGCGTTTGAAGGAGCCGCGCCGCATCATTGTCTGCGACAAGGACCCGCGGCGGCTGAAATTCGTCCGGGACTGCTGCCCGGAGATCCTGACTGCCGGCCCGGAGCAGGTACAGGAGCTGGTACAGGCAAACAGCGAGCACGGCGGCGCGGATGTGGTGCTGGAGGTGGCCGGCAGCGAGGAGACCTTCCGGCTGGCCTGGGAATGTGCCCGGCCCAACGCCGTGGTGACGGTGGTGGCACTGTATGACGGCCCTCAGACGCTGCCCCTGCCCGAGATGTACGGCAAGAACCTGACCTTCAAGACCGGCGGCGTGGACGGCTGCAACTGCGCCGAGACCCTGGCGCTGATCGCGGACGGGAAGCTGGACACCACGCCGCTGATCACCCACACCTATCCGCTGCGGGACATTGAGGCGGCCTACGACCTCTTTGAGAATCACCGGGACGGCGTGATCAAAGTCGCCATCCAGATGGGGGAGTGACCATGTTTCAGGACAAAGTCGTGGTGATCACCGGCGGCGCGGGGGGTATCGGCAAGTGCATCCGCGGGGAATTTGAGAAAGCCGGAGCCAAGGTCTGCGTCATTGACCTTGCGGACAACCCCTATTTTGTGGGGGACATCGGGGAGGAAGCCACTGTGCGCCGTTTTGCGGAGAAGGTCATCGTGGACCACGGCCATGTGGACTATCTCATCAACAACGCGCCGCCCCTGTTCAAGGGAATTGACCAGTGTACCTACGAGGAATTCAACTACGCCCTCAGGGTGGGCATCTCCGCGGCCTTTTTGCTGACGCAGCTGTTTTTGCCCCACTTTGCCCCCGGGGCCAGCATCGTCAACATTTCCTCCAGCCGTGACCGCATGAGCCAGCCCTTCAGCGAGAGCTACACCGCCGCCAAGGGCGGCATTGCCGCGCTGACCCATGCGCTGGCGGTGAGCCTGTCCGGAAAGGTGCGGGTGAACTCCATTTCTCCCGGCTGGATCGACACCGGATACACGGTCTACCATGGCCCGGACGCCCTCCAGCAGCCAGCCGGACGGGTGGGCAATCCCCTGGACATCGCCAATATGGTGCTGTACCTGTGCTCGGACAAAGCGGGCTTCATCACAGGAGAAAACATCTGCATCGACGGCGGAATGACCCGCCAGATGATCTACCACAACGACTGGGGCTGGACGTACCAGCCTTGACAAAGGAGGATATTGCATCATGTTGGAAGTTGGAACCAAAGCGCCGGAGTTTACCCTGTGCGACCAGAAGGGAAACAGCGTCAGCCTGTCTGATTTTCTGGGCAAGAAGGTCGTGTTGTATTTTTATCCCAGGGACAATACCCCCGGCTGCACCCGGCAGGCCTGCGCCTTTGCCCAGAGCTATGGCGATCTTCAGGCCCAAAATGCCGTTGTCATCGGCGTCAGTAAGGATTCCGTGGCCTCCCACCTGAAATTTGCCGAAAAGTACGAGCTGCCCTTCGTGCTGCTCTCCGACCCGGAGCTGCAGGTCATCCAGGCTTACGGCGTCTGGCAGGAGAAAAAGCTTTACGGCAAAGTCAGCATGGGCGTGGTGCGCAGCACCTACCTCATTGACGAGCAGGGCGTGATCGAGCGCGTGATGCCCAAGGTCAAGCCCGATACCAACGCCGCCGAGATCCTGGCCTATCTGAATGGCGAGGAATAAGGGATGAAGCGTATCTTACCTGCTGTTTTGACCGTGCTCCTGTTATTGAGCGGATGCGGGGGGAGCGGCGCGGAGCAGAACAGTTACCGGCAGATCACCCAGGAAGAAGCCAAACAAATGATGGACGAGAGGGAGGACGCCGTGGTGCTGGACGTCCGGGAGCGGGACGAGTACGACGCCGGGCACATCCCCGGTGCGGTGCTGCTGCCGGTGGGCGCCATCGACGGGGATACCGCCGCCCAGGTCATCCCGGAGAAGGACACGGTGGTTCTGGTCTACTGCCGCAGCGGAAACCGCAGCAAAACGGCTTCCCAGGCTCTGGCGGACCTGGGCTACACCCAGGTCTATGAGTTCGGCGGCATCCGGGACTGGCCCTATGAAATCGAGGAGTGACGGACGAGGATCGTATCCCCGTTTACGCCACGGCGGCCTGTATCGTCTGCGGGAAGTGCGTGACGGCCTGCCCGCTGAACAACATTCGCCTGTCTGACGGCCTGCGTGGGGGAAAGCCTGCACCCACTGCATGGCCTGCATCTGCGGCTGTCCGGCGCAGGCCATCGAGTATAGTAAAAAGAGCCTTGGGAAGCCCAGGTATCAATGTCCGGAGATTGGAACGCCATGAAAATCATCATTTCACCAGCCAAGAAAATGAACCAGGATACGGACAGCCTGCCTTGGCGGGATCTGCCCTGCTTTCTGTCCCGGACGGAGGAGCTGCTCGGCCGGCTCCGGGGGATGGACTATGCCGCCTTGAAAAAGCTCTGGAAGTGCAGCGACCAGATCGCCGCGCTGAATGTCAGCCGGCTGGAGACCATGGACCTGCGCCAGGGGCTGACGCCCGCGGTCCTGGCCTACGAGGGCATCCAGTACCAGTACATGGCCCCCGGCGTGTTCACGACCCGGGAGTATGACTACATCCAGGAGCATCTGCGCATCCTCTCCGGCTTTTACGGCCTGCTGCGCCCCTTTGACGGTGTGACGCCCTACCGTCTGGAGATGCAGGCAAAGCTGAAAATATGTGATGCAAACGACCTTTACAGCTATTGGGGCGGAACCATTGCCGAGAAGCTGTTTGAAGAAACCGACTGCATCCTCAATCTGGCCTCCAAGGAATACAGCCTGTGCGTCTCCCGTTACCTGCCGCCGGAAAAGCGTTTTATCACCTGCGTGTTCGGCGAGGAGAAAGACGGGAAGATTATGGAAAAAGGCACCATGTGCAAGATGGCCCGGGGGGAGATGGTCCGTTACATGGCCGAGAACCAGATCGAGGCCCCGGAAGACATTCAGGCATTTGACCGGCTGGACTACCGCTTTGACCGGGCGCGTTCCGATGATGGGACCTATGTGTTTGTCCGGAAGGAGAAGGCGCCATTTCGAGAATCGGTATGGGCGGAACAAGGAGATGATCCCGGATGTACTTGACGTTGGAACGGATTGATTCGTTCATCCGTCGGGAGGAGAAGTTTCTGCCGAAATTCATGCCCGGGACTTCCCAGCACAGCCTGCTGGCAAACCGGATTGCCGCCCTGCGCACGGTACGGAATCTGCTCACCGGGGAAGGGGAGCCCTCCCAAGAGGAGCTGGAGTTTGCCGTGCCCCGTATCCGGTCCATCATCCAAAAGATGAGCAAGGCCCGCGAGAAATACGAGCCGGAAAGCCGGAATTACCGGCGCTTTGATCCCGCCGTGAAGGCTATGGAGGAGGTGGAATCCCTGCTCCAAGGGGTACTGGGCACCCAAACACAACAAGAGGGGAGCACGTTATTGTGAACACGGATATTTTATTCTTTTTTCAGGATCATATGGCGGCGCTCCCCCTGTACGAGACACTGGAAACTGCTATTCTTGAGCAGATCCCCGACGTGAAGATCAAGGTCTCCAAGACACAGATCACCTTCTCCAATAAACGCGGGTTTGCTTTCGTGTCCTTCAATCCCTGCCGCAGAGCCAAGGAGCGCCCGAAAGTCTGGATGACCGTCACCTTTGGCCTGAGCTACCGCAAGGAATCGCTCCGCATTGATGTGGCTACGGAGCCTTATCCCAACCGCTGGACCCATCATGTGACGGTGTCCGGTTTGGACGAGATCGACGGGGAGCTGATGGGCTGGATCAGGGAAGCGGCGGCCTTTTCCGCAGCCAAAAGGTGATAACAAATGGGAGGGGCAACATGAAGAACGAAGCGATTTTTGCCATGCAGTTTTCCAAGGTCTACCCGCTGCTGATCGCCAAAGCGGAGCGGAAGGGGAGGACCCGGGAAGAAGTGGATCAGGTCACCACCTGGCTCACCGGCTATACGGCGGCCGAGCTTGACCGCTTGATGGAGACGTCCCTTTCTTACGGCGCGTTCTTTGAACAGGCGCCCCGGCTCAACGAGAACCGCCGGCTGATCAAAGGCTCTGTCTGCGGCGTCAAGCTGGAGACCATCGAGGACCCGCTGATGCTGGAGATACGCTATCTGGACAAGCTGGTGGACGAGCTGGCCAAGGGGAAGGCCATGGAAAGGATCTTGCGGAAATGAGATGATACCATTGGAACATGAACATGCGGCTGACGCAGAGGTGACGAGAATGCGGATTCTTTGTTTCGGAGATTCCAATACATATGGCTATGACCCGCGGTCCTATTTCGGCAGCCGCTACCCGGCGGAACACCGCTGGGTGGATCTGCTGGCCCAAAGGAGCGGTTGGGAGGTCCTGAACGCCGGGGAAAACGGACGGGAGATCCCAAGGACGGAAGGGGAGCTGGGCCGCTTTGCACAGCTGCTGTCCGGCTGTCAGCCGGTGGATCTGCTGTTGGTCATGCTGGGGGGCAACGACTTGCTGCAGGGGGCAGACGCTGCCGGAGTTGCCGCCCGTATGGAGGCGTTTTTGACGCAAATACCCCTGCCTCGGGAGCAAATCGTGCTGATCGGACCGCCGCCTGTGAAACCTGGCGCATGGGTGACGGAAGAGCGGCTCGTGGCCGATTCCATGGGACTTGCCGCCGCGTATCAGGCCCTCTCCCAGGAGCTGGGAACCCGCTTTGTTGATGCGGGAAACTGGGAGATTGCTCTGACCTTCGACGGCGTTCATTTCTCCGAGGAGGGTCACAGAACCTTTGCGGAAAACCTCTATTTGGCGCTGAAGCAATAAGCGGGGCCCGGCCTGGACCAAGTTCCAGGCCGGGCCAAATTTATGCGCTCTCCATGTTCGGGAGAAACGGAAAGTTCGCCTACTGCCCCGCATACCCTGAACGGAAGGGAGGGGCAGGATGGCGAAAAAAGCGGAGTTTGTGGGCAGTCAGAACAACGGAAGACCGGGAAAAGAATTTTTGCTGGAGTACCAGAGGAGCGTCCTGCTGGCGCTGGAACAGGAGGGGATTCTGGACCGGGAACAGCTTGCCGATTGCATCCGGAAGCTGGAAAAGCAATCTGGATGATCCCCGCGCTGTATCATCTCCTGGGAGGAGGCGGTTTTATGATTCGCGTAGCGGCCTATTGCCGCGTATCCACCGACAAGGACGACCAGGCCAACTCGTTTGAAAGCCAGCAGCGTTATTTCCGGGAGTGTATCCACCGGAACCCGGACTGGGAATTACAGGACATCTACGCCGACGAGGGCCTGTCCGGTACGGAGACGAAAAAGCGGACCCGGTTCAAGCAGATGATCCGGGCGGCCCGGGAGGGGAAGCTCGACCTGATCGTCACCAAAGAGGTCAGCCGGTTTGCCAGAAACACCGTGGACACCCTGGAATACACCCGGGAGCTGAAAAAGCGGGGCATCGGCGTCATTTTTCTAATCGACAACATCAATACCCTGGAGCCGGACGCGGAGCTGCGGCTCACCATCATGTCCTCCATCGCCCAGGAGGAGAGCCGCAAGACCTCGGAACGGGTGAAATGGGGCCAGAAGCGTCAAATGGAGCGGGGGGTGGTCTTTGGCGGCTCGCTGCTGGGCTACGACGTGGCGGGCGGTAAAATGACCGTCAACCCAGAGGGGGCCAAGGCGGTTAAGTACATCTTTCATAAATACCTGGACGAGGGGAAAGGCTCCAGTGTGATCGCCAGGGAACTGAGGGAGGAAGGCATTTTATCCAGCCGGGGCAACCTGAACTGGTCTGCGCCCACGGTGCTGAAGATCCTGAAAAACGAGAAATACTGCGGAGACCTGCGCCAGAAAAAAACCTACACGCCGGACTATCTGAGCCACGAAAAAAAGTACAACAAGGGCCAGGAGGAGTACATTTTCCTCCGGGACCACCACGAGCCCATCATTGACCGGGCAGCCTGGGAGGCGGTCCAGCGGGAGCTGGCAAGGCGAAACCACGGCAGTACCTAGAGCATGGGACACGGCA
>Ga0129306_1000529_pt1 | contig 59211 bp, 41 predicted proteins | sample P827metagenome_FD_94438 | JGI IMG/M metagenome (GOLD analysis project Ga0129306, IMG submission 94438) | Capybara group fecal microbial communities from Wisconsin, USA - P827 metagenome | ecosystem: Host-associated > Mammals > Digestive system > Large intestine > Fecal | place: USA: Wisconsin... | reverse complement strand
CGTCTGCCATCAGGTTTATCCTCTCCCTGAGATTTGATATATTCCTTTATGACATCTATAGTTACACCACCGGTGGTGATAAGACAGAAGCTCTTTGACCAGAAATATTCTTTCCAAAGTTTTCGCTTTATCTCCGGATATTCTTTTTTTATAAGCCTGCTGCTCGCGGACTTATATGCATTTAGAAATTTAGACAATTCTGAATTAGGTTCTGCTTTAAAGAGAATATGTACATGATCTATGTCATGGTTCCATTCTTCAATGGTTATATTATAATTCGGAGCAATGTACTCAAAGATTTCTTTAAGACGCTTTGAAATAGTATCATTGATTACCTTTCTACGATACTTCACCACTAAAACCAGGTGATAATGCATTGAGAACACTGAATGATTATTAGTTTCAAAAATCATTTATTTTGAGGACCTTTTCTTATTTTACCACTGAGCTAATTATATCATATTTTCATAGTCTACTCAATGTGATTTCACCAATTATTACAACTTGTTTTTAGAAATTGAGGCGATTCATCCCCGTCTTATAGAAGGCGGAGTATTCTCGCCAAGGATTAGATAAAAAAAGTGGGTGCAGAAACTATGCACCCACTCGAGCTTTATAATTCGTCTTCCCATCCATCCAGGAATTCTTTAAGTTTTTTACGTTCTTTTTCAATTATACGTTTATCCTGAGAGTTAAGGGCAAGTTCAAATTTACGAACCTCTGCCTCCAGAACTTCTCTATCCAGGCCAAGAGCCTCTTCATAAAGACGCTCGGCACGAAGAAGAATAAGTTTGTTCTCTTCCTGCTCTCTTGGTGGGATTTTAAGATAAGCCAGTTCCTTGAAACGAGCCTCAATCTCTTCATCAGTCATTTCTGTGTACTGACCCTTGATGATCTTTCTGAACTTCTGATCTGTTGAAATAACCTTCGCCTCAACCTCAAGGATTGAATTGATATCATAGGTATAGGTTACATCAACTGATTCAGCACCGGCCTTATTCTTTGGGACTTCAATTTCCAGAACTCCCAGCTCCAGGTTATTGTTAGCCATACGGCTCTCACCCTGAAGAACTCTTATATTAATCTTTGTCTGGTTATCATTTATTGTATAGAATCTATCAGTTCTACTTGCTGGGATTATAGTATTTCTTTCAATGATAGGACAGTAATGACCACTCTCTTTATATCCATCCCCAAGCTCTACAACTACATCTGTACCAAGAGTAAATGGACAAACATCTGTAAGCACAACCTCCTTGATGGACTCTTTACGTTCCTTCATTGCAGCCTGGATAGCCGCTCCAAGAGCTATAGCCTCATCAGGATTGATGCTTGTATCCGGAAATGTATGGAACATCTTGCTTACGAAGCTTCTTACACCCATAAGCTTTGTACCACCACCGACAAGAACAATCTTATCAATGTCTGTCAGCTTAAGCTTTGCATCCGTAAGAGCTCTCTTTACAGGAACTCTTATCTTCTCATAAAGTGGCTCACATGCCTTATCGTAATCCTCGTAAGAGATTTCCATCTCAATCTCTTCATCAGCAACCTTGCACTTCATTGTAGTTGAACCACTGTCTGCAAGGGCAATCTTGCACTGTTCTGCCGCTTTATGAATGAGTGCAGCCTCGCGGTATGAAATCTCTTCTTTCTTGATATTGGAATTCTTCTTATAGAACATCTCTTCTATAACAAGAGTAAAATCCTCACCACCAAGATAGTTGTCACCAGCAACCGCTCTAACCTCAAGTATTGGAGGGAAGTAATCCAGAATAGAAACATCCAGAGTACCACCACCAAGGTCAAACACAAGATTCTTTGCAGGTTTATCATCATTGTAAAGACCATAGGCAATAGCTGCCGCTGTTGGCTCACTTATGATTCTTTCTACCTTAAGTCCAGCCAGTTCACCAGCTCTCTTAGTTGCCTTTCTTCTCATATCATTAAAGTAAGCAGGCACACTAATAACTGCCTCTTCAATCTCTTCACCAAGAAATGCTTCTGCATCCTCTTTAAGAGATCTAAGAACGAAGGAAGAGAGCTCTTCAGCAGTAAATTCTTTACCACTCAGTTCATACTTCTTATCACTACCCATATCTCTTTTAAATACAGCCGCACTGGACTGAGGGTAGAGCCTCATTCTTTCTCTGGCAGTTTTTCCTACGTAAACATTTTCCTCTTCATCAATACTAACAACAGAAGGGGTGAGATTCTCACCCAGTCTGTTAGGTATGATCTTTGGGCCTTCGTCCGTATAATATGCAATTAGACTGTTGGTTGTACCTAAGTCAATTCCTACGATCATTATTACTTCTCCGTTTAAATCTTTGATTTCCCACTAAGGCTACGAAGAGCAGTATAAATCTCAGCGTCATCTGGAGACATATCTCTGGACTTTCTGAAATTATCAATAGCATCTGGGAAATTACCCAAAAGCTCTTCAATTCTAGCCAACGTTAAAAACTTATCATAGCATACACCACAATTACAGAAGTCACAAGGGGCACATTTATCTACTGTATCCAGTAATTCTCTTGCCTCCTTCTCCATTCCAGCATAGAAATAGATCATTGCAACGTCACTTCTACGAAGAGCTTCTGCTGATGGATAAGAAAGATAATTCTCAATGCTTCCATACTTTTTCTTGTAGCATTCAAGTGCTCTCTTCGCAATTTCATTTGCCCAGTTCTTAAGGCCGTAGGCATAACATGCACCTGCGAAGAATCTATACATCTCTGCTATATCATAGAGGTCAGCCCCCTTTACATCTTCAGGGCGCTCAATATATGCTTCAGGTCCCATCTTCTTAAGAACCTTCTTTACTGGTGACAGACGTTCTGCGTCATCTACGATAGATGTCTGTGGTCCCTGTGAACCGCCTGGCATCATAAATCGAATGCATTTTTCGAAATACTTTATTGCGAGTTTATATTGTCTTTCATTGTTCAGATAGAAATCTGCAAGCTGTCTGAATACATTGCTGGCCACCCTTCTCTCAACGCCAAGAGTAATCTCATCCAGCCCCTTATTCAGATATCCTTTTTCCTTGAGGAAGGTAGATAGCTGCGAACTCTTTATCTGAACAGACTGATCATTACCACTAAGTATAGCTACATCAATCTGCTTGATCATATATCTTACAATCTTGGAAATATTCCACTTGTTTCCAGTCTTCTCAAGCTGAGTTGTATAATATTTCACCAGCTCCTCATAGCATTTTGATGCCTGCTCAAATTTTCCAGCTTTAACACTGAGTCTTGCGGCAACATATTTATTATTTGCTGTAGGCCCGAACCTCTCAACACTCTTAGTTACGAATTCCAGAGCCTTATTATAATCTCCCAGAGCCTCATAGCATTTTGCTGAATTCATAAATGGAACAGGGGTTTCGTCACCCTCCATTACTTCGATAGCTTTCGCAAAGCACTTCAGAGCCTCTTCATATTCTCTCCTCTTAATGAAACAAAGTCCAAGCGCATTGTGGGCATAAACATTCGTATCCTTAAATTCGATAGCCTTTCTGGCATCCTCTTCGGCCTTATCAATTTCATAGCCATCAAGGAACATAAGCGCACGCTCTATTCTGTAATAATCATCATCAATAAGCTCCAGCTGACGAGCTGCATGTTCACTGGCTTTGTTGTAATAATCCCTGTTTTCTGTATCCAGATATTTATCAAGGTACAGGCCCATAAGCTTGTTGTTTGCGGCACGGTGACCATCATCAAGCTCAAGAGTCTTCTCATATTGGCCAATTGCAAGACCAGGTCTTCCATCTCTCTTCAGATATTCGCCGTATTCGTAGAACACCTGTGGATCTTCTGGGAAGGTTTCAAGCATCTCTTTGTAAACCTCATCCGCCTGCCTTCCAGAGAATTCTTCCAGGTCAGTCTTTATCCAAAGAAGTCTCTTATATTTTGGATCCACCTCAAGACCCTTTGCAAGATACTCAGCTGTTTCCTTAAGCTTTGTTCTTGCACCATTTTCATCTCTAAAATTTATATAGAAAGACGCCATATCAGCGTAAAGCTCCGCAACCTCTTCTATATCAGATTCTCCAGCTTCAACATTCTTAATAAGCTGAAGATAAAGCGCCTCAGCTTCATCTCTCTTGTCCTGTTTTTCGAACATGTGAGCGCGTATTGCTTCCAGCATATCGCTCTTAATCCCAGCTTCCTCTGCCCTTTTAAATACGCCTTCAACATCCTCATACTGATTATAGATCAGGAATACTCTTGCGGCATAAACATAGGCCTTTGGATACTGTGGATAGTCACGAATGATATTGTAGTAATCATCGATAACAAGCTGAGCATCACGCATTTCATGCGCAGTCTCCTGTCTATGAATATAAGCAGGAACACAGTGATCAACAGTCTTTATCATGCGGTTCCAGATTTCCATTGCCTCTGGAAATCTTCTCTTTTCATTCAGGAGTTTTCCAAAACTCTCCAGATAGAAAAGATGCTCATTCATATCTCTGGTGGTTTCCTGAGAGTAATCAATTGCTTTGTTATAGTACTCCTCTGCTATCTCGATTCTGTCCAGCTTTTCTTCTGTAAGAGCGTACATGTAATAGCAAAATGCCGTCCTATCTATTCTTTCTTTATCTTTCTTTGAAAGCTCCTCTCCGGCTGCATCTTTAGCACGGAGTTCATCCAGCATTTCAACCCATTTTTTAATATAAGGCTCCGCTTTGTCATACTCTTCTTTTGTGGCATAACTACGTCCGTAAAGATTGTTGTATGCATAGAAGTTTTCATCGTCTGGCTCTGTTTGCTCCAGGACACGGAAAACATTGTCCACATCTTCAATACGGAAATATGACCAGGCAAGTTCAACCTTTTCCTTTACAGTTGCAGTTCCGGCCGCCAGTTTTTCCTCATAGCTGTCAGTAGCTGCTTTACTGATAAATTTAAGAAGCCAAACAGCCTCTGAATGCTTTTGATTCTGATCAAGAATATTTATGATAGTATCGCTGGCTTTTTCAAAGTCACCTTCTACAAGCTGCAGGTAACCCTTTGCCATAAGAGTCATTGCTCTTTCAGGATCCTTCTCATAAAGATCATCAATCACACCAGGAGCCACCTCAAGAATCTTCGCCTTTTCCTCTTCAGTCACATGGTCTGAAAACTCTTTTACAATACGAAGAAGTGAGTAAATAGCTTCCGCTCTTGTATAAAGATTATCTGGAACCAGATTATCAAATATAACAGCGCTTGCTAGCTGTTTCATCTCATCAATTCTATCTGTAAATTCAAGAGCTCTGATCTTTGCACCAACCTCGATAGGATGCCAGATGTCAAATGTATTAAGGAACTCGAGTGAACCACAAAGGAAGTCCACCTGTTTCTGCTTTTCCTCAGCCTTCTGTTCAGGAGTTCTGTCATCTTCTTTTTCATCCAGCTCAAAGCTGAAGATATTAATAATATTAGACTGGAGCAGTGAAAGAATCCTTATATATACATCATTATGAACATCATATTTTTCTTCAGCCAGTGCGCTTGTATCTCCAGTGATCTTGATCTCTGGAATAATTCCCTCGCGTCTCTTATTATAATCATCACGACTTTCAAAGAATTCATATTCAACAAAATCGCTGGTCTGAATTCTAAAGATGACATAGTTAATATAATCCTCTGGGAACTTCTCCAGAAGAACCTGTCTATCTTCTTCCACGTTAAAAGTTTCACCAATCATCTTCCAAACTTCATTTGGAAGCATGAAGTGATCCATCATGTAAGCAAGCATTGCCTCACGGAGTACATCTGACGAATCCAACTCTGTACAAAGAGGATCAGCAAACCACTCCTCCCACAAAGTCAAATCTTTTCTCGTAAGTACATCTTTATAAATGTCGGCAAACTTATCTATATGTCTATCAATATCCGTCTTTTCAGAATCAGGTTTTTCGTGTTTCCCATCATCCAGCACGTCATCTTCTTTTGCAAAGTTCAGTGCCATTTCGAAGGCCTCACGAAGAGCCATAAATCCTTCAGCATCATCCTCAGGATTTACGGTAACAACCTTTGCTCTATATGCATTTATAATTTCATTTTCATCTTTTGTAGGTTCTATTCCCAGAACCTTCCACATCTCAACTGTATTCATACCTCTCCTTTATATACTACTCTTAGGATGATAATCCTTTCTGGTATTTGATCATCTCATCAAATATACGTTTACAGTTATTATGATCATCAAACTCATAGAAATCATTTGCTCTGTCAATGTATTTCTGTTTCATCTTACAGCCATTCTTCATATAGTCGATGAGCAGATCTACAATTTCATCTCTCTTCTTTACTATCTCGCCGAAAGCCATTGTATCGTAATGGAATGTACCCTCCTCGTAATGAGCTTCCAGTTCTTCCGGATGATAGTAAACCAGTGGTTTTCTCATATAAGCAAAATCAAACTGAATACCACTGTAGTCCGTAACCATAAGGCTGGATTCACGGAACATTTTTTCATAGCTCATATCACCAACAGATGGGATGACATCTACAAATTCATTCTTATCAAAATCCTTGGCCTGTGGACTGACGATAGGATGCAGAACATAAGCTATACGATAACCATATTCCTTAGCCGCATCTATAAGTCGTTTGTCATTTATCAGACCGTTATAAACCTTATAGTAATCAGTATCCTTAAAGAATGGATTGTAGTCTCGTTCCACTCCTTCATTCTTGGATACCATCATTGCAGATTGCATTCTCCATGTAGGAGAAATCATGATTTTCTTTTTATCTTCGTTTATCAGACCGTCGTACCTTGGAACTCCAGTCAGCTTCAAGGCATCGTATCCCACATAGTCATAAACTGGATGAGAAAGATTTTCTATCTCATATTTAGATGCACAGAAGTAAAGTCTTGTATTATCTCTAAGTCTCTGCTGAGCAAGCGCGATCTTCTGTACCGACAGTCCATGCTGAACGCACACTGTATGAAAGTCCGGAATACCCCTGATATATCTTGAGTTTTCCATATAATAATCATTAAATGCAAACACCGTGGAATTGCTGACGATCATCATATTTGCATTCAGGAAAACAAGCCTATGCAGGAAAGAACCTCTCTTAAGAGGCGTGTAGCCTTCTTCGATGAGCCTCTTATAATCAGGAGTTTTTTCATCTACAAGATAGTACAGCTTGTCCGGATAATACTGCACATTTTCTTTTCCGGCTTTATCCTGGACCTGCGCCGAAGCATATTTATACAAATACTCTGAAGAATCCCCCGCCTTATAAATCTTATCAAAGAACATCCAGATATTTTTATTCTTGAAATAAGGTCTTGTAACAACCCACGCCGCTCTAAGAAGGAAAAATCTGAAGCGGTGCATCTGGAAAGAGAATAAAAGTTCTGCCCCTATACCGATTTCCTTAGCCGCCATTTTAAAGAAATTATAACGACGGATTTTGATTGCGGTAACGATTACATTTCCATTCTCATCCTTATCTCTTATAGTTGATGCAATGTATTTTGAGAAATGCCAATAAGACTGATATGGATAAACCGCAAGTCTGCTGGTATGGGATTTAAACTCACAAGGGATCTGGTGATCTTCGCCATTTAAAACAACGTGAACCGTGATATCACCAACCTTTTCAAGTGGAACGCTCACATGGAAAGGCAGCCTCTTATAAGCAGATCTTCCAAAGAATTTTGTGAGTCCATAACGCTCACAAAACTGAAGCGGATACTTTTTTCCGTTCATCTCGAAATAATACTGTGCTACGTCCTTACTTACTGTATCTGGGAAGGAGCCATCTATCTCCAGAGAACCATTTCGATAATCCATAAACTGGATGTTACATCTAAGGCGGTCCATATCGTAGAACTCAAGACCACTCTTTGAATCGTCGCCATATTTAAATCTGAGGAGCATTCTTTGGTACTGAAAATCCCTTTTATAAACAGGATAGTCGTACATACCCATTATCACATCATCTTCAATATACTGAAGAACCGCGTGTAGCTTTTCCCTGAATTGGTCTACCTCTTCTGAATTTAGAACATGACGATTATTATTATTCATGTTTGCATCCAGACGGCAGGCAATATAATACATAGTATAAAACTGAACGAAGACAGGCACATTTCCCTCGTAGCTGCTCAGCTTTGGAAGAAGGTAATGGTCGATGTTTTCTGTATACCATGCCTTTTCGTAAATGCCCTCAAACTCACGGTAGTTTCCATCTCCAGGCTCCGACTGAAAATATTCTACATCCTGACAGATCAGATAATCATGTTCTGCCACAAGGTCAATCAAAAAGTCCGCCTCATAATTAAATGGAAGTTCCGGATTTAACCTGAGATTTATCTTGGAAAGAACATCCATGTTGAACATAATTCCAGTTATACGATTTGGAAACTGGAAAAGCTTTTTAGGTGTAACAAGGGCAGCACTTGGATTCCTCTCCAGGATCCTGGCAAGCTTATCTGCAAACTGATTCAGCGCCGCCTCACCTTTTTGCTCATTTTTATATGTATCATCAGGTGAAATAATAAGCAAAAAGCCATCTGGACGTTTGTCCAGATAGCTATTGAATTCAGATATAAAGTTTTCTCTATCCTTTTTATAGATAATATGAACCATATCTTATATCTCTGCTATAGCCTCCATCTCAATGAGAACATCCTTAGGGAGTCTTGCAACTTCAACACAGCTTCTTGCTGGGAAGTCAGATGTAAAATATTTAGCGTAGATTTCATTTACCTTTGCAAAATCATCCATGTTCTTGATGAATACAACTGTCTTAACAACTTTATCCATTGATGTGCCAGATGCCTCAAGAAGCGCCTTCACATTCTGAAGAGCTCTCTCTGCCTGAACTTCAATGCCGCCCTCAACAAGAGTATTGGTTTCCGGATCGATTGGAATCATACCTGATGTAAAAAGAAGATTCCCCACCTTTACTGCCTGTGAATATGGTCCGATAGCTGCTGGAGCCTTATCTGTACTGATTATTTCCTTCATCTATTTTTCCTCCTAAAATGAGATTCCTATGACCTCTGAAAGTCACATCAGCCTATATTATACCATATTATTTATTTTGCTTTACGTTTTTTTATAATTAACACAACAATAATTCCAACAAATGATAAACCAAGAACAGAAAGTATTGCAACAAGAGCTATTTCGTCACCAGTTAAAGGCTTTTTAGTAACCTTAGCAGGAGGCGTGGAACCTTCTGTAGTAATTTCTTCCTGGGTTGAATCCTCCTCAGCCGGTTTCTCGTGAACATAGCAAATGCTATCCGGCTTATTGCCCTTCTCATCTATCACTTCTATACAGCCAAGAGTAACTGTTGTATCATCATAAACTATGTACATTCTTACTGTATATTTACTGTCATCCAGCTTATATTTGGACATTCTTTCTGCCGAGGCGCCGGAAGCACCTGTTCTCTCAAGTGTATATTCATAAACACCAGCCTTGGTATATCTAATAGATGTCGAGCCCGTTTCACTATCTGCAGGCACCAGTATATCTATGTCAAATGTATCATTACCCTTTACGCTAAACGTATAGGAGCCACTGCTTCCATCTGGAAGTGGTTCTGTACCACCCACTCCCTTCAGTGTATATTCACATATCACATCATCTTCACTGGCATCCGCACCAGACATTTTAAACTTCTGCGAAATCTCCAGGCGAGGAGTTTTAATTGGTGCCGCCACAGAACTAAGGCCCGTCTGAAAAGTAACAGCAAGGACGAGAATTACTGTTACGATTGCATTTAACCTATTCAGTTTTTTCATCATTCTCATCCCTCCTTTCAGACTTCTTAATTTTTCTAATCATAATTTCAGCGGTGACAATAATCACAAACAATATCAGACATATAATAAATAACGCTATATTTAACACAGCCAAAGGATTCTTTTTGCCATGTCCTTTCGCCACTCTCTTCTCTGTTACTTCGCTTTCATGGCTACGAAGATATTCCTCATCTGCAGGACTAACTTTTGCCATAACAACAAGTCGACCATTAGTTGTATCTGAATCACATGTTGAAAGTGCAACCACCTTATCCAAACTTGATGTATCAACGCCACTAAGCATGGCGATACTGTTTTCTTCTATAAATTTTATTAGATTCTGAAAGCCCGTGCTTTGCTTCTTGGCTCCCACATCATAAATAGCATCTTCATATGCATCAGTGGAAATTGAAGAAAAAATGTCCAGCCTGTAAATGCCATCAGGAGTAATAAGAGCGCCTTCATTATGAGTGCTCATATACTTCTTGGAAACATACTTATCCAGCCCTCCAAACATGGCACCATTATCCATATGATGTCCGTAAATTAAGCTGTACTTATCACTAAAATCTCTGGCATTTTCCGATGAAAGGAAAATAGAACCTGTCAGCTTGAAATCACCGTAAACGTCACGGCTTATATATTCCAGATCATCCTTTCCCTGAAGAACCGGATAATCAATATTAGTTCCATAAACAGTTATCCATCCCACAACATCCGGATTGATAGCTCTAAGTTCTTCGAAGGAAGGCTCGCTTCCATCTTCAACATTTGGTCTATACTGCAGAAGATCCCAGGAGCTAAATGCAGCCTTATCGCTATATAACATATCCAGCAGCACATAAAGACTAAAGATCAGGAGTATTGATATGAGTACAACTGTGCATACACCCACAAAACTGTCTGCAAAAGATATCAGCCTATCCAGTATCTTTTTCTCTTTTTTAGAACTCGTATCACTCATCTGTTATATGCTATTTCTCCTAAGAACCTCTATAACCAGACCGTCTATTTCATCTCTGGAAACAGTTCCAAAATATCTACTATCCTCTCCGCCTTCGCGCATATCCACCAGAACAAAATAGCTTCCTTTTTCCACTACCAATGGATAATCTATGAAACCTTCGTATCTTGGTGTCTTATAGAAAATACCCGATTCATATACTTCATTCCCATTGATACATAGTTTTTCTTCATCAGTAATATTTACGGAGTCTCCGCCAACCGCAACAATTCTACCAACATACTTTGTATCATTTTTATGAAATGTAATCACATCTCCCGATATTAGTTCAGTATCCATTCTATAGTAGATCAACAAATCTCCTGCCTTAAGACTAGGATTCATATCACCATTAGGAACTGTGGTAATACCTATGATCAGGAAAAATACTAACCATATAGCAACTAACAGCACGAGTATTCGGATGCATATCATCTGCACTCTTCGTATTCTTTTACTGGAAATCTTTTTTTCCTTTGTTAGTTCTTTAGATTCTTCCACGTTTCTTAAATATCCTCATCTCTTCTTCGACTGAGTAGCATGCTGACTATAATAAGCATTATTGCAACAAGTAAGATTGCAATATACGGCAGATAACGACGAACAATATCTGTAGGAGATACAGCCTGCGCGTAGTTCTTCCAAACCACATCTCCCATTTCTGTAACATCCGCTTCCTTTGCAGGCACTACAGTTGCGGAAGCATTATAAGTACTCACCGCTTTATAATCTGCCATGGCTACATCGTCACCACCATTTGCTTTGGTCTCTGCAACAACCTCTTTCTTAGTACTCTCATCTCCTGGAGTGACATATCCAGAAGCAGATATCTCATAGATATCAGATGTATCATTATTTTCTGAGAACTTAACACTCGCAAAAGGTGTAAGTCCCTTTATATAGTAGTATTCATTATTCTTAAGCTTGAATGTTGTCTCTGTTCCAGTACTTGCAACCGGAGTATCAGTTCCCTTGCCAACGTAATAAGTATGATTATTGCGGTTATTTCCATCCATGTTTATTACATCTAATGTGAATGGGAATTCGTGGGTTTTATCTGCAAGATTTCCATCTATCAGTTTGCTTATCTTTACATTGTATGTACGGTACTTATCAGTATTTATAAATCCCTCAGACTTCTTAGAATCATCTACTGTGTTCGCGCTGAAAAGAACGTAAGCACCAACCTTAAATCCTGTTCCAGCGTCATCGTTTTCAATATAAACATCCAGATATCTATCAACATCCTGAACCTTATTTGCACCTGTTGCGTATCCGTCATCAACATCTTTTCTGATGATTCCCGCTTTAACAAGAGCTTCTACTCTGGTTTTATCAAATATATGATAACGATAAATACCAGGCACTGTAAATTTACTCACATCAGTTGTAAGCGTCAGATATTTTGTTACATCCTGGTATTTTATACTTCCGGAAGCACCTGTGGTATATGTGTTATGACTAAGGAAGGAAACCTTTCCTTCATCACTTTTTTCAGAATCTGATTTAATCAGAACTCCGCCAGCGACTCCCTTCTTAACAGTTATATCGCCAATCTTCGCACCTGAAGGTGGATCTATTGGCTCGATTTTGTACTCGTAATCAATATCCGGCTGAGCATAAGTTCCAGCCTCACTGTTCTCCATTCTGATAGTTTTCTTTATCTTTAATTCACTATCACCAGCCGCCGGTTCTACGATTCCGCCTGTTCCAAGTTCTGCCGCAGAAGTCACTATCCCCATAGAAATTATCATAATGGTGCATATTAATAACGCTATATATTTTCGCATCATTTTCATACGCATTACTCCCTGCAAATCCAAATGACTTTTCTTATTTTTTAGCCATCCTACTAAGAATAATATTACTTGTTAATGCTATAACTGATATAAGCATTATGAGCAGCATTCCTAACTTAGAACCACTCTTTATTCCTGTCTCAGTTGGGTCGTTAAGCTTATTCATGAATGTAAGCTTAGTATCTTTATCCATTTCCACTGAAATATTCGTATTATCAATTTCAGCTTCACTGTCTTTTTGTATTGTGGTTGTATATTCTGTACTTTGTTCCTTAACAGTCACCTTTGAATCTTGAGGAAGATTAATCACAACCTCTTCTTTATGTTTCAAAGTAAATGTTTCGCCAGATTTTATCTTGTCACTTTGCTTAACACCATTTTTGTACCATTCATAACCCTCAGAAACAGGATTTTCATCAACAGTAAAGGTAAACCTGAAGTCTTTATTTCGGTCACCCATGCTTCCAATAACCGTCTTGGTAACAGATAGAAGTACCTTGCCATTTCGAAGTTTTGTATTTGGAACACTTAATCTATAGATATAGCTATCTGCTGTTTCTACAAGCTCTCCACGACTATCCCCTGCATCCACAAGAGATGGCACACCTGTTGGCGAAAGCTTGAAAATGATATCCTTGGTCATCCTTGAATAGTTTGGTGGCGCCTGAGTTTCTGTAAGATAGAACACAGTACCATCAGGTCCCGGTTTTATAATCCTGCCAGAATCTCCTCCGCAAACCGTAGCCTCACCATTTATAGTAACAATATCTTCGAAACCGCTCATTGGATAAGCATTCTTTGTATAACCACCGATTGCATTTTTCGTCTGTTTATATAAAGCAAAATGCGCTGCGCCCAGCTTATTATTCTGGTCTAAGCTATCAGTCTTTTCGATCTTGAAATTAAATACCTTGTTATATATATCCACATATGCGGTAAGGCCATTCTGTCCAACCTTTCCAATAACCCAGCCTACATCTGCTGAATCTGTCCCCCAGATTGTTGTTCCATCCTCGTTATAAATGGTAAGTTTATCTTCATTATCCACCTTAAACTTAAGCTTCTTCTGAAGACCTACATAACCTTGTGGAGCCTCGACCTGAGTAAGTGTATAAAGCTTATTTCTTTCAAAATCATATAAAACATCTACTATTCCATCAGAGTCTGAAGTAAACTTTTCCACCTCATTTCCAGAAGGATCTTGCAACTCGAAGACTCCATTTGTCAGAGGTGTATCAGTTCCCCACTTGAACAGTCGAATTGCTAGTCCTCCTTCGCGGGTATTTGTTATCACATCTGTTCTTGTGGAATTAACCTCTTCTCCCTGACTATAGGAAACGTTATAATCATAGGCTTTCTTAGTAGTACTTCCTTCAGGTATAACTTCAAGATTAATGCTATCACCACTTTCCAGTGGGATTACATTTCCATTCTCAACCTTAACTTCCTTAACCACATAACCATCAAGGTTTGTACGTTCTCTTCCACTAGGATATGGAACCAGACTGCTCCAGAAGTAATATGTGGAAGTGCTTGGTGATTCTATCTTTCTGACAGAGCCATCAAGGAGCTTTCCGTCCACATAAACTGCTACATATATTGAATCGTGGTAGGTTGTAATATCCAGGTCGCTCCAATTCTTCTTAGCTGTAAGTCCATAACCCTTTTTATTAACAACATCCACTATCGGATTATAATCATTTATTACCTTACCAACGTTATCCTCTTCGCCGCTATATGTCTGATAAGAAGGGAATTCTATATGCTGCCCTCCCTCATCTTTATATCCTTTTTCCATCTCGTACTTGTCGAGACCATATCCCGGCTTATCATCTTCCGTTATCTTGAATATAGCTCCAACCGGAAGTCCAGGAACCACAATAGTGTGGTTTGATGGGATATTCGAAATCGCACCAAAACCAGAGGTAGTGAATGTAACATCATCAACATTCACTCCCGGTTCATTTCCATCGGTAATATCCTTTATCATCTCATCTGAGAATGTAAGACCTGTATCTTCAAAATCACCAGTCGTATAATTATGTTTGCACAAAGTACCGCTAGAAGTAAGTACGTAGTACTTATACATATTGGCAAGAGGAAGATCCTTAGGCTCCATATCCACTGATGAAAGATATAATCTAAAACTAAACTTGCCAGGATCATTTGTTATTTCGTCACCATTTTCATCAACAAGTTTCTTTCTAATATAAAGATTCTTAATAACACCATCCTTTACATGATTATCGAATGAAATCGTAGGATGCAGATCAGCAGATTGGAGTTCTGACTCATAGCTGATAAGATCTCCATTTATCTCTTTTCTTTTAGGCGGAACTACTTCACCATTTATCTTTACATTATCATAAATGGTGCTATCCACTGCGCACTCAACAATCTTGTACTTAACAGTATTTTCAGGAAATGTTATTTCCGCTTTAAGTGTAGGATTAATGAAGAATACATTTTCGTATGCTTTATCCTCATCTATTCCTGGTGGTTTATATCTATCAACAAAAGTAACTTCTTTATTTGAATTCTGATATCGAATACCCGCATTTGAATCATGGTTTGTAAGCGGATACACATGTTCCTTCCCTTCCGAATCCTTAAGAGTATAGAACAGCTGGAATGGATACTCCAAAAAGCTCTTATCAAGAACATTATTATCATCCCCAGATATTTCCTTCGAAAGCACAACACTTCCCGGGGTAACCGAAGCAAGGTTAAACTTCATATTAAGATTAGCAGCACCGGCTCCACGTTCCATATAATAAACTTTCATGGTATGCTGGCTGTAATTCTTGAAGATATCTTTTCCATCTTCGAAGTACTGACTAAGATAATTATTTACTTCTTTAGTTGTAGCTAACGGATTTCTTCCCTTATAATTTGCTTCAAAAACCTCTCTAAGTGTTCTATCAGAAAATCCAGAAACCTTTACATCACCAGTTCTGAAGTTAACTGATCCAGCAAGTGCAGAATGGACACCACCAAGGTCTATAACCAATTCATCATCAACATAGAGCCAGAAGTCATCATCTCCAGTAAAGTTAAATACAATATCATGTCCCCATGCATCCTGTCCACCTACCGTCTGCACAAAGGAAGCCGAAAGTTCAAGGCCGTACTGATAATCCGGATTATCCTTCCCTTTATTATCCAAAACTTTATGCAATTTCTCATATTTACGAGGATCATCATCAGAAAGCAAGCCAGTTTTTGCGTCGCCCGGCTTAGACAAAGCAGAAAATAGATTTTTAGGATTTTTTGACGTGTATTGATCTGCTTTGATAATATTAAATGGCAGGAACTGGCCATGTTTCAGTGTAGATTTTTCACCAGTATCTGTTGTCCCAAGTTCCTGGTAAACAGTAAAATCAATTACCCCATCAACAGCAGGCTTTAGATTTCCATCTTCGTCACATAAAGTAGCGAAGTTCTGACAGCTATCAAACTCAAAATAACCGCTGGTATTGTATTCATTTTCCATGAACAAATGATTTACTTCTGTTGCGTTTTTAAAGAGTTCTCCTAACGATTTTTTTTCTGTTGTTCTAGCAACAACAGGATATCCATCTGCCCCAACATCCGTCGAAAGGATATTCTTAAAGCCATGCTCAAGGTCTTGACGAGGATCTTTTCCTAAGATATTTTCTTGTTCAGCCCTATCTTTATAATCTTGTATCTTTATGGTTATACCATAATCTTTGTTATCTAATGTAGCCACTTTATGAAGCTTATCGTTTTTGTTCATCTCCGTAAGCTTAGCGAAATAGAAAGGAAATGCATCTGTTTTAGAGCTTGGTATAAGCTTTGTTTTCTCATCATTTGGTTGATATCCAACATAAGTATAATAAGTTGTATCCCAGGCAAGTATATCGCTGTAGTACTCTCCATCACGTCTTCCCGGAAGATTTATACCTATAGTGTTATCAGATAGTATCTGATCACCAACCTTTTGAGGAGCCATATACTTTTCAGAATATGGATTAAAGAGCTCATAATAATAGTTAGGCTTTTTCGTCACTGAATCATAATATTCAGTAAAGTCCCACTCTAAAGCCATTGAGCCATCTCCAAGCCAACGTATCTCTCCACCATTAGCGTAAACTGGATATAATGAGCCATCAAAATTAACCGCATAGAGATCGTACTTGAGTTCTTTCTTATTCCATATACGTGTATAAACTATATATTTTTCATCATTAACAAGATCGGAAACACTTACCTTTTCTGCAGAGTAAATATACAGATCATCCTCTTCTACGCTTGCAAAATCTATTAGATTAAGATCCGAATTGGCAGAAGGCGTATCTGACATACTATAGTAGTATTTGGTTTCGCCTTCAGATTCACTAGAAAATAGCGTTACGTATTTACCGTTATATTTTAATTGAAGCTTGTCAGAGTTTACTGTAACTTCGAAGGAAACTGCATCAGTCTCATTTTCTGTAACAGTTAATGCATCTCCATTAACGGTGAGATATTTTGTGCCACCATCTGTTGCCCCTGCGAGTTTATATTTTCCATTTCCATCTTTATGGAAGGTCCACTTGGTTACCTCGCTTCCCTCATCAACAAAAACAGTTATACCTTCCTTCACCTCTGTCTGGTGCGTAAGCACTTCAATAAGAGCATGAACCTGAGGATTCGCCATTAGAGCGTACCCCTGGGTTCCGCCAGTATAATTCATAAGCCCAAATGTTCTACCATCCAGATCTATACTCTGCGGAACAAGGCTTTCATCTATGGTCATCCAGGCCATTGATTTATCATTTACATCTGCATAGCCTACAAATGCGCCTTTATCCGCCCTTACCAAATAATGCCTAAGTTTATCCCCTAAAACTGCCGATGCTCTAACCTGGTTACGACTGTTTAGTTCAAGAGAGAACGGTGTGGCTTCATCTACATCAGTTGTATATGCAACAGCCGATCTTTTTGCAACGAAAGAATTTTCTCTATAGATCCTGATATAATTCCTGTTTCCGATATCATCCAGAGTATATATATAAAACCTATTTCGCGTATCCATATATCTTTCAAAATAAAGTTTAACAGCATCGCCGGGTGGAGTAGCACTTTTTGCAGTTGTTTTAATACCATTTCGATTCGTCTCACCTATATTATTTACTGCCTGATTAGTAAAATAGTATGGTCCATTTGTTTCTGTTCCATCTTTACTTACAATGGCGCTGACATAGAAACCATTTGCTCCATCCCTTGCCAGGTTATCAAAGAACTGACTCACCCAGATATCATCAAGACTCATGATTTCATAAACACTGAATCCGTACGCATCAAAAACAAGTCTACCATCTTCAACGCTAAACTCATTTATTTCTTCTCGTTCTCCGTCATCCTTTATATGCCAGATTTTGAGATCCATATTTTCTGTAATATTGGGATTTGTAATAGATACGCTGATAGGATGTTCTGAGTCCGGCTGATATTCTTCATTTCCATCAGAAATGGTTATATCATATGCCGCGAGAACTGAGTAATTTTCCAGATCATCCTCTGCGTCTGTAGAAGTAGATACAGTTTCTATGCTCTCAGCTGGTGTAGCCAGTTCAGCATCTGAACCTGTAGCAAAATATGTATTATCTGTTGGAACCTGTATCTCAGCAGATAAATCATCATACAAGGATCCATCCACACATTTATCGGTGACATCCACCGCATCGGCCGTTGCCCCTTCTGGCATATCGCCATCCAGCGTAACAACCTCCTCTGAATCTTCACCATTTGGATAAATATCTATGCTCTGATAGCACAGATCATCTTCCTGATTATCCTCTGTTTCTTTAGAAAAAACTGCAACAGAAGAAAACACCACCGAAAAAACCACCATAAGCGACGTTATCAAGCAAAGTATTCTTTTAGCGATACCTTTATTCATGCATGTATCCTTAGTTTTTTTAGTCCTCTAAAACTACCAAGTAGCTACATTTTTAAAGTAATATTATACAATATCGCAGTTTTTTCGTCAAACCAGGGAGATTCCTGACTCTTCTATTATAATCAGATTATTTTTGTAGAGGCGACCCACTGCTCGCTTAAATGCGTTCTTGCTGATACCAAATTCCTTCTTAATGCGAGCCGCATCTGCCTTGTCATTGAAAGGAAGCTTACCGCCGTAACTCTTGATGACATCCAGAACCATCTCGGCATCCTTTTCCATCTGCTGTGGAATTTCATCTCTCATGGCAAGGTCGAGCTTACCATCCTCGCGTGCTTTAACTACACGGCAAGTCACTTCGTCACCAACGTAGAGATTTTCAAATACTTCGCTGGAATGGATGAGGCCAGAATACTTAACAGTTTTCACCTCTTCTTCTGACGTTTCCTCTTCTGTAAGAGGTTTATCATAAAGTGCCACGAATACACCGAAATCTTTCTTTACATTGTAAACAACACCCTTAACATGGTCGCCTTTCTTATAGATATCATTTGGCTTAAGGGCACCTGCTATCTTCATAGATGCAGCAAGTCTGCCACTCTTATCTATATAAAGCCTTACGAGGTAAGATTTTTCCTGCTGAACCTTAACAGTCTGCTCCTTAAATGGAAGGAAAAGATCACGACTGAGGCCCCAGTCGAGAAACGCACCTATATCGCTAACCGACTTAACCTTGAGCTTCTTAATATCTCCCAGAGTTATAAGTGGTTCATGAGTTGTTGCTATAAGCCTGTCTTCAGAATCCCTGTACAAGAAAACCTCAACATTGTCGCCGATCTCAAGACCCTCCGGAATCTGTCTGGTTGGCAGAAGCACATCCATTGTATCTCCAAGGCCCTTACCATCAGTAAGATACGCACCAACATCCTTTATTCTATCAATTCGGAGTATATTCCACTCACCTAATTTCATATATATTTCCTTTTTTTCTACATTTCATCATTTTCTCAGATTGCCACAAAGCAACTGGATAAGCCATATTCTATCACACATGCCCCTACGTGTCACACTAAAATAAGTCAGTGGGGACAGATCTGTCCCCACTGACTTATTGCGCGATTGCATCCAGGGGTTTTATTTTCGAGGCCCATCTGGCTGGGAAGTCACCTGCTAATACAGCCACAATAACTGAAGTAACTATGGCACCGAGGATCAGCCACCACGGAGTAGTCATGAGCCACGTCCCCTCTGGCATCTCCATAAACTCAACAAGTCGTTTGTTAATATATATGTCTACAAGGAGCGCAAGTCCTACTCCCAAAACTCCGCCGACAAGTCCCATAAGCGCTGATTCAAACAGGAACATAAAGCTTATATCATCACTGTCAGAACCAAGCATCTTGAGAAGTCCTATCTCTCTCACTCTGTCGTATACTGCGGTCATCATGGTATTTACTATTCCTATGACAGCCACTACTGCTGCAATAGCACCTAATGCTCCAAGTATAAACTGGACCATGTTAATAGTTTTGGTAACATTTTCCAGCATTTCCAGATTGTTAACAACCTGGTATCCCATATCTGACAAAACCTTAGATACACGCTTTACATTATCAACATTATCGACTTTTATTATCGCTCTATCGTAAGCCCAAATATTATAAGGTTCTCCATTCTTATCAAGAGGCTGTCCTGGAATCTTGCCATTTACTGCTTCCTTCTTTAGAAACATTTTCAGAGTATCGATATCAGTATAAATCCTGTAATCATATTCGTTATCTGTCTCGCCCACGATACTGAGTTTCACATATTTTTGCAACTCATTATAGCCATAAGCCCCGTCCGCCTCTGCATCAGTGGACGATGCCATCTCTTCATCATCATTCTGGACATCATTACTTAGCGCAAAGTCCATCTTCTTCCCAGCAAGTGTGTCATCTTTTTTTACGCTCTTACTCAGCTGCTGCCATGTCTTCTCATTATAAAGAGAGGACCTGAGGCCATTTCCTATCAGAAGCTCTGGTCTGAAGCCATTACGCTCTGGCACATTTCCTTCCTTCAAGCTAAGGTAATTCATATATTCAGTTGGAACGCCCTCTATAGACTCCCAAGCAACAAAACCGCTTATTTTCTCTTGCCCCTCTGCTGTAAGTACTGGATAAACGCCTTCTACATTATCCAGTTTCTCCAGCTTGGCTATAACCGAGTCAGTAATTAAACGGTCTTTTCTATGTGTACTTTGAGGATATATTATTATCTCCCTGGTACTACCAGTCTTCTCAACATTATCCATCATAGTTTTCTTGGCATTTAGTCCTGTTGTAAGCATAGCAACGATGGACATTACGCCAATCATTATTCCAATGATTGTGAGAACGGTTCTGAACTTACGGAGTTTAATATTCGACAGGCTAAGTTTAATTATATAACCCATAGTTGACATCCTTTAAATATAGATTCTTAATTGATATTACTAGTCGAACTCTCTCTCAAGTTTCTTCTTTTTTAACACGCGCCTAACAACGAGAAGTATCAAAGTAAAAACAACTATCGCACCTGCAATTATCGATTTAGCCACACCACTCATATGCTTCGTAGTATCTTCCTTTATCTTTATAACATCTGAATAATCCTGCTCCAGAACCTCTATACTACCAAGTCCTTCCTTTACAGTATATTCATTTCCTTCGATATCTTCGTAGGTGATAATGAGGTCGTTGTCATATTCCGTCGCATCATGCACATCATCATGCGTCGTCGCCTTTGTGATAATATCAACAGCAGCATTCTTACCTGAGTCAATATTTCCTATAAACGTTTTCGCATCTGCAATATTGTGACCTTCAACTCTAGCGGTAACCTTATAAATCTTAGCCGCTCCAGTATTATTAATAGTTGAAACGATTTCAATGTTATCTCCCAGACGAATTTCTTCTTCGGCAATATATGTATCTGAAACAAGGACCTCTGTCTTAAGACTTATTGGCACATATATTGTATCCTCTGATTTATAGCCACCGTTCCAATCCTCATATTCTGTTTTGATCTTTATCTTGTAGGTCTTTTCCTCAAGAGTTTTAGCTGCCTCCAGACTCACAGAATATTCCTCTTCTGTTTCGCCTGCCAGTTCACTCACAAAGCCTGTTCCAACACCCTCTGCAGGTAGAAATTCTCCATTGTCAGATACAACTGAATACTTCAGATTCTGAACCTTGTTCTTGCTGGTATTCTTCAGTTTGAATGTAACTGTAAATGTATCACCAGGAAATATGTCCCCCGACGAATCACTTGCCTTTATAGAATACTCCGTTAGCATCACTCTTGGAGTCATAGCCTCAGAAATGTGAGACTGTCCCAAAGCTGTGACAAGGACCATTACGAGCGCTAGAATCGTTATTCCTATCTTAGTTTTGTTTCTGATATATTTCATAATCTTGCCTTTCTTCTTTTATGATGAAGATTTATTATCCCAAAGACTTTCATCATTCTCCGGACCGAGTTAACTCCTCAGCTACATTTAGTTTCATCTGTTTAAAGAATACATAGTTGGAGCCACATAAAACCACAAAGGAAAGGAGGGCCGTAAATATTATTCCAGGCCAGAATACTTTAAACGGAGAATTTATCACGAGCTTAATTATTGTACTGTACAAAATCCACTGAATTAGTATTCCAAAAATTATCCCCTGTATAGTCGAAACTATCCAGACTATCCCACCTTCTAATAGCACTGCTTTCAGGAGACTCCTCTTGGTCATTCCCAGGGCTCTTAGCTGTGCGAATTCATTTCGCCTCGTTTGCAAACTACTTATGGTGACATTCATGGTATTAAGAAGACTGATTATTATAAGAATAATAATTCCTAAAAGGAGATATATAACAACACTAGCTCCTTCCGTTAAGTTAAGGATACCTTCAAGATAACTCGACGTAAAAGAATTGTATGTAGGTCCCTCTTCCTCAATGCCTTCATCCCAATAGTTTTCCTTCTCTCTAAGTGCATTTTGAAACTCAGTTTTTTGAAAATCTCTGCTGAATATATTTGTCACATGGAACTTCATACCAACATAATCAGATTCAGTTCTTCCGGTCATCGAGAAAAACTTATCAAGCGGAACCACGAGAGACGGAAGCGTTGTAACCGCATTGGGATCATCCCTAATTATTCCTTCTATAACGTAGGTTTCACATTTTCCCTCTTCCACAAGTTTTTCCCTTGCGGAATTAATAATCCAAGCTTCTTTCCTTCTTGTTCCAATAATATCGGAATAATTGTCATATGGATTCTCTAGAGGATTCCCCTCTTCGTCCTTTTCATCCTTATGATTTCTGTCCCACTCATCCCTTTTAGAATGAATCTCGTCATCGAACTCCTTAGCTCTTTTTTTCTCTTCCTGGACCAAGCTATAAAGTTCCGCCGGATCAACCACTGTTATTTCATCACCAACCTTAAGATTAGTGAAACTGAAAGTTCTTGTATCAAAGAATACACTCTGGGAATCATAGGACGATTCAGGAATAAGCTCAGCCTGATTTACAAGAAGCACTCCATTATCCGAAAGCTCAGTCGTTCCATCCACGAGATAATCCTTATATCTGGCATAATCCTCAGAATCATAACCAACCAGACTTAACTCGGAACAAAATAGATTAGCGCTTTCAGAATCATCCTCTCTTCTTGCATTATCCGTCTCCATCCTGCCTTCGTAGTCAACTAAGCCTTCACCCTTTGCACGATATTCTTTTCTCTCCTCTTCAGCATCCAGATTATCACCTGCCCTTATGTATATGGAGCCTTCTATACTATCTCCACCATAAGTCTCATTTAAGTTATTAAAAATAAAGCAATTCTCCGCTGTATAAAGAGTATCCTCATACATATATTTTGGACTTTCTATCCCCTTAGCCTCACTAATCGTCTTCAGTGCCTTAGGCGAATAGAGATCCATCTTCTGTTCCTCATGAGAGAAAATGTTATTTGTGTTACAAGCTATATACTGCTGATAATATCCCATCATCTTGTTTGTCCTAGAATAGAATTCATAGAAAACCAACAGCACTCCACCAACCACAATAACGATTATCATCCCAAATGTAAGGGCGCCAACAGTCTTTAGGAAGTTACCATTATTTCTCTTTATATTCTTGTAGGCATAGTCTCCTTCCACGCCAAATAGGAGTCTCCAGATACCACCCCTTCTACGTTTTATCTTCTTCGCTTTGATTCTGTAATTACCACGAACCGCCTCAGCAGGGCTAACCGCAAGAACCTTCTTCAGACCATCACCAACAGCAAAATACATATCACCGTAAAAAGCGATTAGTAAGAGTATTATCGGTATAAAATGAAAGCCTATAGGATACTGTCTTTTCTCAGAATTGCATATCAAAATACTAAGCGGAAAACCTGCCGCAACACCCGCTACAATTCCGAGTGTTTCAAGAGCGACTGATTCACGATATACGATGGCTCTTATTTGTTTCTTTGTAGCTCCGATACATCTAAGATTTCCGTAATCCTTCACTCTTTCCATAGCAGAGATAGAGATATTATTTCTAAGAACTCCAACTCCTATGATTGCAAGGATAAATGAGATAAGAAGACCACCTAACAGCATCAGATATCCTACCCCATCATTATCCTGACAATAGGTCCAGGCCAGGAGGTCATTTAGCTCCACATCCACGTTGTAGGTCTTCTTAATATATTTCGAATAATGATTTATCAGAAGCTTCTGTTTTACATTTATGTGGAGTGCATTTGCATATATTCCTGAAGCCTCCTCTTCAGTCTGATAGGAATATGCCTTTCCAAGATATGCCGAAGAAACAAAATCCTCATTCACTACTGCTTCGATTGTATCCTTATCATCCGTGAGAACCAGAATCTCGAAATCATCCTCTTCCCTTGCTTCCTCTCTGCAGTTTTCAACCCAGCAAACCATAGAGTTAAGAAACATGAAGAGAATCGTAGACACGATGAAACATCCAAGGACTGTGATGAAGGAACGACGTCTATTCTGTTTTAAATACTTACTTCCGAGATCTTTATATGTTTCCATCAACAATTTCTCCGTCTTTGATCTTAACAATTCTATCTGCTTCGCGAGCAAGATCCATGTTGTGAGTGATTATCACAAGAGTCTGTCCGATGTCATGCACTGACTTCATAAGGAGGTCCATAACCTCCTGACCATTCTTAGAATCAAGAGCTCCTGTTGGCTCATCCGCAAGAACAAGCGTTGGATTATTTGCCAGCGCTCTTGCGATGGCCGTTCTCTGCTGCTGCCCACCAGAGAGCTGATTAGGAAGATGTCTTCTTCTCTCAGATAGACCGAGAAGCTCGATGATATGATCGATATACTCCTTGTCCGGCTTCCTGTGATCCAGAAGAACCGGCATCTTGATATTTTCTTCCACTGTGAGAACAGGAATAAGATGATAAGCCTGGAAGATAAAACCCACCTTCCTTCTACGAAATATGCTGAGCTCATCATCGTTATACTTTGTTATGTCCTTTCCATCCACAAAGATAGTTCCATCCGACGGAGTATCAACTCCTCCCATAATATTAAGAAGCGTGGACTTTCCACTACCAGATGCCCCGACCACGGAAACCACGCTACCCTTCTCTATATCAAGATTGACATTATGAAGAGCCAGAACCTGGTTCTCCTTCTCTCCATAAATCTTTGTAACATTCCTCATCTCAACAATATTCATCTCTTATCTCCTTACAAATGATAATAAGTTAATAATTATTATAGTGTGTGGGTCTTACAACTACGTGACAAAATGAGGAGGGGAATCTTACAATTTTGCAAGATTAGTCTTTTCGTACAGATGTTCTTTTGTTTAAGGCACAGGCTCGATATACCGATATACTCTTGCATTTCTAAGGGATAGTTGTTATACTCTGGAAGAAATTAAAAAGAAACGGAGGAGACCGATGAAAAATATTTCTTGCAAATAGTTTTAGTTAATAGCCTGAGGTTTATATCAGCATGGTGCTGATAAGTTTTTTGTTATGAGAATCGGGCTACACTTGCAAGAAATAATTCATAGTGGTTTTACTTTTTAGCACTTTGCACCGCAAGAATTTTTTCTTGTGGTGTATTTTTTTACGGAGGTGCTATATGTCATTATTACAAGTATCAAATCTAACCTTCTGTTATGAAGGAAGTTTCGACAATATATTCGAAGAGGTCTCCTTTTCTATCGACACCAATTGGAAGCTAGGCTTTATAGGAAGGAACGGAAAAGGTAAGACTACATTTTTAAATCTATTGCTGGGTAAATATGAATACTCAGGAAGTATATCAACGGATCAGCATTTTGATTATTTTCCTTATAAGCTTTCTGATAGCGAAATGAACCTGACTGCGGATGAGCTGGTAGAAACCTGGAAGCCAGGGGTTGAGAGCTGGAAGGTAATCTGCGAACTGAATAAGATGGGCGTAGACTGTGAGCTGCTCTATCGACCAATAAGTACTCTCAGCTTCGGAGAACGCACTAAGGTTATGCTTGCTGTTCTATTCTCTGGGGAAAATGAATTCCTTCTGATTGATGAGCCTACTAATCATCTGGATAAGGACGGTCGCGAGATCATAAAGAAGTATCTCAGTGAGAAGCAGGGTTTTATTCTTGTATCACACGACAGAGACCTGCTCGATGCAGTAACTGATCACTGCCTCGTTCTTAATCGTTCAACCATCGAGGTTGTTTCTGGCAACTTCAGTACTTGGTGGGAGAATAAGGAAAAGGCCGATGCCTTTGCCAGATCCGAAAATGAGAAACATCTAAAAGAAATCGGAAAGCTACGTTCTTCTGCCGATAGGGCTGGCAGATGGGCGGATAAAAATGAGAATACCAAGATAGGCTATGACCCTATAAAGGAACATGATCGAAATATTTCAACCAGAGCCTATATCGGTGCCAAAACCAAGAAAATGCAATCCAGAGTCAAGAATTTTGAGAAAAGAATCGAGCGAGAAATTGAAGAAAAAGAAGGACTCCTTAAGGATATCGAAAGTGTCGACGATCTGAAGCTCATGCCCCTAAGGCATCACAAGAAATGCCTCGTAGAATGCAGAGACTTCTCACTCCGCTACGTAGACGCCAGCGAGAACACTCTGAGTAACCTCTCTTTCCAGTTAATGCAAGGCGATATTCTTTTTCTTAGCGGCGAAAATGGATGCGGTAAATCTACACTTATAAAGGCTATACTCTCAGCCGCAGAACACGGAAACATAATAGAAACCAAAAATGATAAGGACACCAACATGGTTACAAGCGGTTCTATGGAACTGGCAAGCGAACTGACCATATCATTTGTAAATCAGGATGCCTCTAAATTATCAGGCTCCCTCAAGAAATATGCAGAGGACCACAAGGTGGACTACAGTCTATTTCTCACGCTACTCAAAAAGCTGGATATGAACCGAGTTCAATTCGAGAAGAATATCGAGGACTATTCAGAAGGTCAGAAGAAGAAGGTACTCCTGGCAGCCAGCCTTCTCACCCCAGCTCATATCTATATATGGGACGAACCGCTGAACTATATTGATATTTTTTCAAGAATGCAAATAGAACAGTTGATAGAAACCTATAAACCGACTATGATAGTAGTTGAGCACGACACTCGATTCCGAGAGAAGCTCGCGACGAAAGAGATCAAACTTTAGTTATAGAAAAGAGAGTATGCAAATGACAACCAAAGAATATGTTCTCAAAACTCTAGAGGAAAATAAAGGATACTTCGTAACTGGCATGGAACTTGCCAGTGAACTTGGAGTATCACGAAATGCAATCTGGAAAGCTATAAACGAACTAAAGAAGGATGGCTACGAAATCTACTCTGTTAACAACAGAGGTTATGCTCTTGATGAATCCAGCGATATCCTTTCTGTTGCAGCCATCAAAGAAGAGATGTTAGCGCTTGTCAAAGCTAGCAAAAACACACAGAATGAATTTCCATTTAGCAAATCAAAGATAAATAATATTGTAGATAGCATTATTATTTATGATGAAGTTGATTCAACGAATCAGCTGGCAAAGATGGAGCTCATCACCGGTGCACTGGATAAGAAGATAATCATTGCAAAGAAACAGTCCGCCGGAAAAGGACACAACAAGAAAGCATTTAGCTCTCCTGAGGGCGGTATCTATCTGAGCATCATTCTTGATGATCATAATGTTTTAAATGCAAATGGGAAGAAGAGTTTCAAGTCCAGCACCATCGGATCTATTGTTAAGAAAAATATTGAAGAGCTAACCGGCAAGGACGTGACGCTCGACAAGAAACTCAATCGAATTTCTATAGGAAATAAAAATATCTGCGGAATACTCACAGAGTACTTCGCAGATATGGAAACCAACACTGTTAATGGTTATGTAATCGGTATAGGAATCAAGAATATCAGCATTCCTAAGAATGAAATTGTTGCAAGGATGCTTCTTGATTTATACAATTCGTTACACAACTAATTACACCTCATCCCACTTGACTGATAATAGTGCGATGATTAGTGACAGGCCCATTCCGATGAGGCTTAAATTTGCCATGACTGGTGCAGATAGAGATAACTTCTCCAGAAACGGAGTGAAATAGGTGCCGACCAGTCCAAAGAATCCACCAACAACTACTGCAGCAACCCATATAGGTTGTCTTATTTCCTTCTTCTTATGGCAGAGAATTGCTATAAGGAGAGGAAAAATAATTCCAGGTGTATATATTGAATAAGCTCCCATCAGAAGAGACATTATATCTCCCCTTCCAAGAACAGCAAGTGCTGTTGCAAGAATGCCAATAACTCCAACCGCAATTCTTATGCCCATCACACTTTCTTTTCCGAGAATATCCTTCACAAAAATGGAAGATGCATTTATAAGGCATGTATCTGTCGAAGAAAGTATAGCCGAAAGAAGTCCAAAGATAAGAGGAATGCTTACCGCCTTAGGAAGAATACTAACAACATACATCAGTGTCTTTGATTCACCCAGTTCCTCCGGAGTTATGTTATACTTCGCCCACATGCCAATCAGAGTTATAAATACAGAGAATACGAACAGCCCAATTCCTGCAATGAGGGCTGATTTTTTTGCAATTGATTCGTCTTTAGATATAAAGTTACGGGATATAATATCAGGACCAAGGAAATAAACTCCACCTATAACAAAAAGCTGATTCAAAAGATTCATTGGTCTGTAATACTGATTAACAAAATCTATGTTGTCAGCAACACTGGTAGTATCACCGCCCCTAACAATGTATAGATAAAGGCAGCATAGAACAACGCCGATAACTATCACAATAAACTGTATCTTATCTGTTTTTACAACCGATGACTGTCCACCAAATAATGTATAAACTATTATCACCAGAGACATTATTATAAAAAGCCACTTATCATTTCTTCCTGTTGCGAAACTGACAAGCGAATTCATCGCAACAAGCTGTCCTGCCACTACGCCAACCCATGCAATAACAATAATAAGTGCTATTATCATTTCCGCTGTCCTTCCGACCGTAATATTCGCTAGATCAGGAAGTGTCGCTGCGCCTGTAGCTCTAACCTTCTTCGATATTAAGAAAGACTGAAGCACAAGTCCTATCGCGCCAAAAGCTAACCACCAAATTCCAGGAAATCCTACTCTATAAACTGTATCTGTTATACCTATTGTTGTTGAAGCACCTATCACAGTAGCCAGCAGTGTCATGGTAACAGCAAACGTTCCTTGAACTCGGCCAGCAACAGCATAATCCTCAAAGGTCTTCACCGAACGAAAATCAAGAACACCGATAACAACAAATACTAATAAATATAAGATTAATGCAATGATAAATACTGTATTCATTTTCTTCTCCCAAACTAGTTAATTTATCGCCTTATATTATCTATCATAAGCAAAATAAAATGTCAACCTAAATTTATAATTAGGTTGACAATAGAAACAGGTTATGAAAATGGTGATATCAGCAGAGAAGATAAGCAAATCATTATGCTACAGAAAAAGTTAAGCAAATACGACTCATAAATCAAAAGGGCAAGATTTTATTATTGTATTTTGCTATTTCGTTTGTTATTATCAACTACACATTCGCTTAACCTTCCATATTACATATCAATTTCTTCAATGCAAAATGCAGAAAGAAGAATAATTATGGAAGAAAAAACAATTAATAATACAATTGAATATGGTCCGCACGATTTTTTTGATCGTGTATTTAAAAGGGTGATGACATTGTCATCCCCAACAATCGTTAAATTTATTAACGGTATTTTTGATACAGACTATCCATCTGATAGTTCTGTAAGTTACAATTTAACAGAGGGTGTCACAGATGAACTTAAGAAAACCTTAGCTGATACTATTCTTACTATTAACGGTATAGATAGTTATCATCTTGAAGCTCAGATGTACAAGGATGAAAATATTCTAATCAGAGTGTTTGATTATGGATATATCCATTCTAAAAAAAAGTCTGAGGATATTTTCGATGAGAACAATACAATATGTGGCATCAGGTTTACTTTTCCAAGGCAAGTCGTTATTTACCTGAACAAGGCAGATAACATTCCAGATGAGTATATCATCGAACAAGTTGTTAATGATGGAAAGATATTCAAGTTCAGTATACCCGTCATTAAATTCCAAACTGTAGGTAAGGAAGATATTATCAAAAAACATATGATTATTCTTCTGCCATTCAAACTTCTAAAAGTACGTGATAAATTCAAAAGAATCTGCAAAGATATGAAAGATGATATTGATCACGAAGAACTTCAAAAAGCAGTTAATGAGTTGAGAGAAATTTATCAAGATGATATAATCAAGACAATAGAAACAGGTTACGAAAATGGTGATATCAGTAGGGAAGATAAGAACAGATTAATTGAACTTACCATTCGCCTTATGAATCACCTCTACTCCAAATATAGCAATTATAAGGAGGTGGACGATATGTTTTATGATCACTCTCTCATACTTGATGTAGATAAATATATTGATAAAGTTGAAGACTTGGAAAATCAACTTGCTGAAAAAGACAACTCACTTATAGAGAAAGAAAATGCGCTCGCTGAGAAAGACAGCGAGTTGGCTGAAAAAGATAAGCAAATTATTATGCTACAGAAAAAGTTAAGCAAATACGAATCATAAATCAAAAGGAGCTATATCCGAAAGGGTATAGCTCCTTGTTCTTTATAGTTCCTTTATTTTTATAATGACTCACCGAGGTTCTCTGTTTCTTTAACAGTGACTGTCTTGTCATAGCATGTAAATATCTCATTAACCTTTTCCTGATCAGGCTTTGGAGTGATAAGACTTACGATAGGAACAATTATAAGTCCGGCAATCATTGTAGCAGCACCTGCATTGATAGGTGAAGCGATGATTGGCTTTCCAGCCTGTGTAGCGAAGATGTTAGCAAGAGTAAAGCCAACACCCACGATGTAGCTTGCCCATACAGAAGCCTTTGTGATCTTCTTGCTGTAAAGACCATACATAAATGGAGCAAGGAATGCACCTGCAAGAGCTCCCCATGAAACACCCATCAGCTGAGCGATGAATGTAGGTGGGTTAAATGCAATCACAACTGAAAGTACAATGAAGCACATAACGAACAGCTGCATAAGTCTAAGCTGAGTCTTTTCTTTCATGTCCTTCTTAAGAAGTGGCTTGATAAGATCAAGTGTAAGTGTTGAACTTGATGTAAGAACCAGTGATGAAAGAGTTGACATTGAAGCTGAGAATACAAGAACTACTACGATACCAATAAGGATATCAGGAAGTGTTGAAAGCATTGTAGGAACAATGTTATCAAATGCAACCTTTGTAGTTCCATCCTCTGCTGTAACAATAATTCCTTCATAATCTGCGAAGAGACGACCAAAACCTCCAAGGAAGTAGCAACCACCAGCAATTATGATAGCGAAGAATGTTGAAACAACAGTACCAGTCTTAACTGCCTTCTCATCCTTGATGGCATAGAACTTATGAACCATCTGAGGAAGTCCCCAGGTACCAAGAGATGTAAGAATAACAACACCGAGAAGACTGAGTGGGTCAGGTCCAAAGAAACTTGCGAAGAGTCCCTGGCTGTCTGCAAGAGCTGGGGTAGTAACTGCGGGATCAGTAGCGATCTTCGAAAGTTCCTGGATAGCATTTAGGAATCCGCCCTGACCATTAAGTACTGCACCAATTACTGCGCAGATACCTATCAGCATGATGATACCCTGAACGAAATCGTTAAGTGCTGTTGCCATGTATCCACCGATAACAACATATGCTCCTGTAAGAAGAGCCATGATAATTACACAAATACGATAATCTATTGAGAAGGCCATACCAAATAATCTTGAAAGACCATTATATACACCGGCTGTATAAGGTACCAGGAATACGAATGCGATGATGGAACCAACGACTCTGAGTGATTTGGAATTAAATCTCTTACCAAAATATTCAGGCATTGTCTTCGCATCCAGCTGCTGTGTCATAAGTCTTGTACGACGTCCGAGAACAAGCCATGCAAGAAGACTTCCGATGAATGCATTTCCAAGTCCAATCCATGTTGATGCAAGACCGAACTTCCAACCGAACTGTCCAGCATATCCGATGAATACAACGGATGAGAAATAGGAAGTACCAAATGCGAAAGCTGAGATCCAAGGACCAACTGTACGTCCGCCGAGTACATAGTCATTTACGTTCTTTGCTTTGTTTCTGGAATAGATACCAATTCCAATCATAGTAGCAAAGAAAACTACTAATAAGATAACTTTGATAGCCATTTATCTATCTCCTTTTAGAAAAAAATACGCGCCTGCTTTATCACGCTAACGATTTAACGCGCTAAAGTGTATTATACAACTATGGCTATTAAAGTCAAGAGGAAAATGCTATAATCTTCATTATGAAAAAGATATTATTAGTAGAGGACGATCACGCCCTCGCCATGGGAACTACATATACTCTTAAAGCAGAGGGATACGAAGTTGAGCATGCTAAGAATTTAGCTCAGGCCAGAGAGAAAATCGCTTCCTCTGATTTTGCTTTGATTCTGCTGGATGTCATGCTCCCTGATGGAGATGGCTTTTCATATTTAGAAGAATTATCCAGCAAAGGAAATAACATACCGGTTATCTTCTGTACTGCAGTCGGGGATGAGTCCAATATAGTACGCGGCTTGGATTTAGGCGCTGACGATTATGTGACAAAGCCTTATCGGGTTAAGGAGCTTCTTTCGAGAATCGCAGCCGTTCTTAGAAGACAGGAACGTGCAATGCAATCCGTAGCAAATAATATGGAAGAAACTGAGGTCGTTTTCGGAACTCATAAGTTTAATATAGATAGCTTTAGATTATACGATGGAGAGGCTCTGGTGGACTGCACTCCTGCTGATCTAAGACTCCTTAGAGAGTTTGTGCGTAATAAAGGAATAGTTATCACCAGAGACCAGCTGCTTCAAAGACTATATGATACAGAGAATACATATATAGATGATAATACTCTTTCTGTTTATATAAAGAGACTTCGTGATAAGCTTGGCGAGGATGCTGAGTATATAAAAACTGTAAAAGGAATAGGATATCGATTCGAGGAGTAACTATGAAGAGTAGTTATGAAAGAGACAATTTCAAAATGATGTTCTGGCTGGTGGCAGGAATTCTTCTTGTCGTCAGCTTCGTTTTGCTGTTTTATCTTGGAATGACGCTTGACAAAGTGGGCAGATTGATTCTGGGACTGGTCGGACTGACAGAGATTATATTGGTTGTGCTGATGTACATCTTTTCGAAAAAGTACTTGGATATGGCATATGATTCCGTTGATGATGCCTCCGACTTAATGCTTTCTATTATAGAGGAAAGTAAAGAGAAGGATGATATGACCGACAGCCTGAAAAAGATTGAGGAATATAAAGCCTCTGAACTGCGAGAAGGAAGTATTGGAATCTTTTATGACAGTTTTGAAAAACTGGTCAATATGTTCCAGGAAGGAAAACGAAAAGAGAAAAGCGAGAAGGAATACCTGAGAGATGTTATGTCGGACATTTCACATCAGCTAAAAACTCCTCTTGCTTCTATGGATTTATTTTTGGATCTTATAGTAAATGATAAGGTTGATAATGAAGAAGAACGAAAGATGATACTCGGTGAGGCAACTAACCAGATCAGCCGAATGGAATGGATGGTCCTTTCTATGCTGAAACTTGCTCGCATTGAGGCCGGCGCGATAGAGTTTGAAATGGGGGATGTTGATGTATCTGCCATACTAAGTGAGGTGACAGGAAGCGTTAAATATCTGACTGACACCAGAAAACAAAAGCTCAGAGTAAGATGCGAAGAAGGCATATCCATAAAGGCTGATGGTCAGTGGCTTACAGAGGCTATTATAAACATTGTAAAAAACGCTTCTGATTATTCAAAAGAAGGTTCGGATATTGATATATATGTTGAAAAGAATTCTGTATTTACGCGTATATACATATCTGACCATGGTATTGGTATGTCTGAAGAAACTATGACTCATATCTTTGATAGATTCTACAGAGCAAGCAATGAAGTGAATCCTAACAGCGTGGGAATAGGCCTTTCCCTTTCCAAGTCTATTGTTGAGGGAATGGGCGGCAGGATCACGGTGGATAGTAAAGAAGGGGAAGGAAGTACATTTAAGATTCAGTTTTAATTAGTCGGAGGCTTGAAATGAAGAACAAGGAGCTATACCCTTTCGGATATAGCTCCTTATTTTATATCTCCACCTCTGGAATAACCTCCAGACTTCTTTTAAGTATTCCATTCATATATGCAATAGCCGTTCCATAGTTTGTAATCGGAACACCCTGCTCTTCTGCAATTCTATATCTTGACTGTGCCTCCGCCGGATTCAGCATACAAGCACCGCAATGGATTACAAGCTTGTACTGCTCTAAGTTAGAAGGAAATTCTGTTCCAGAACTAAGATCAATCTTCGGATTAATTCCCGTATACTTCTTTATCAGATTAGGAAGCTTTACAGAACCAATATCGCCGCATTGTCTGTGATGAGTGCATCCTTCACTTATCAGAATCCTATCTCCATCCTGCAGCTCATCAATCTGAGTAGCCCCGAGAACTGAAGGTATAAGATTACCCTTGTACCTTGCCATCAGAATTGAGAAGGAAGTCAGCGGAATGTCCTCTGGAACAATCTCACTTACAACCTTAAATGCCTGAGAATCCGTGATTACCATACGAGGTTTTTTACTCAGCGAGTTAAGCGTTTCAATAAGCTCCGAATCCCTGCACATAAGTGGAATAGCACCATGATCGAGAGCATCTCTTATCACCTGCTGTTGAGGCAGAATAAGACGCCCCTTTGGTGCAGCCTTATCAATAGGAATAACGAGCACAATGATATCTCCCTCAGAAACAAGGTCGCCTATCAGCTCTGTTTCGCCACCACTCTCCTTAATAAGTCGTGCAGTAAGCTCTTTAAGCTTCTGAATGTTATCTCCCTGCTTTGCACTAACATAAAGCTGCGCTGTTACAACTCCATTCTCACCTGTAGAAAGCTTTTCTTCGTAATCCTCTTTCTTTAAAACAGGAAGCAGGTCAACCTTGTTGTATACTAATATATAAGGAATGTTGCGTCCCTTAAAAAGAGTAATCAGTTCATCATCCGCCTGAGAAAGTCCCAGCCTTGCATCAACAACAAGAATAGCTATATCAGTTTTTCTAAGAACCTGCTTTGCCTTCTCAACACGGAGCGCACCCAGCTCTCCCTCGTCATCAATACCCGGTGTATCAATTATCACAACCGGGCCAAGAGGCAGGAGCTCCATGCTCTTATTTACCGGATCTGTAGTTGTACCCTTTGTATCCGAAACGATGGAAAGGTTCTGCCCGGTAAATGCATTCACCAGGCTGGACTTTCCCGCGTTACGACATCCAAAGAATGCTATATGTTTTCTTTCCCCTGAAGGGACACTATTTAAACTCATTCTTTTTCTCCATTTAAAACTTCACAAAGAATGGAACTAGAATCTGAAATCTCTCTCTCCACCGTTCTTGATCAGCTCAAGTCTTTCCTTCATAATCTCAAGAACCTTTGGATTATTTATATCCTTGAAGTTATCAGCGATGATCTTCTCTCCAAGAGCTCTTGTTTCAGGAGCAGCATAGTCAACCAGATACTCCTCGAGAGTCATGAGGGCATTTGGCAGACAGCAGTTCTGAATCTGCTTAGCCTTGCAAAGAGCCATGAACCTATCACCTGTTCTTCCTTCACGGTAGCATGCTGTACAGAATGATGGAACATAGTCCATCTCCATAAGCCACTTAATAACCTCATCAAGAGTTCTTCTATCTGAAACCTCAAACTGAGTTGTATCTTCTGGACGTTCCTCCTCTGTGTAGCCACCAACTGAAGTACGTGAACCACCAGATATCTGAGAGATACCAAGATGAAGCGCTCTTTCTCTAACCTTCTGTGACTCTCTGGTTGAAACGATCATTCCTGTGTAAGGAACAGCTATACGAATACAAGCTACTATCTTAGCAAATGTTTCATCATCGATTGCATTTGAGAAATCTCCTACATCAATATCATCTGCTGGGCAGATACGTGGAACAGAAATAGTATGTGGTCCAACTCCGTGTACTGCCTCAAGGTGCTCTGCATGCATGAGGATTCCGGCAAACTCATAACGGAACTTATCAAGTCCGAAAAGAACTCCAAGACCTACATCATCAATTCCCCCCTGCATAGCTCTATCCATCGCCTCTGTATGATAAGCATAATCACTCTTAGGTCCTGTTGGATGAAGCTCTTTGTAAGAATCCTTGTGATATGTCTCCTGGAACAGAATGTATGTTCCAATTCCTGCTTCATGAAGCTTCTGATAATTCTCAACTGTAGTAGCTGCGATGTTAACATTAACACGTCTGATCGCACCATTTCTATGCTTGATAGAGTAGATGGTATCTATACTCTCAAGAACGTACTCGATTGGATTGTGAATTGGATCCTCACCTGTCTCAAGTGCAAGTCTCTTGTGACCCATATCCTGAAGAGCTATAACCTCATCGCGGATCTGATCCTGAGTAAGCTTGATTCTTGGTATAGTTCTGTTCTTTGCATGATATGGACAGTAAGTACATCCATTGATGCAGTAATTTGAAAGATAAAGTGGAGCAAAAAGAACGATTCTGTTACCGTAGTATTCCAGCTTAATCTCATTTGCCAGCTTGTAAATTTCCTCATTCTTTTCAGGTATATCGCAGGCAAGAAGAACAGATGCCTCTCTGTGGTCAAGTCCTTTTGACTCTCTTGCCTTCTTCAGAATCTCATCGATTACCTTAACATTACTTTTGTTTTCATCAGCATATTTTATGGATTCCATGATCTCGTCATGATCAATGAATTCCTCTGCCTTAAGTGATTTTGGATTGTACATTTTATTCCTCCTTAGTATCCCTGTTTGGGATGTCATTTTTATAATCTTTATGGTCACCTCGGGAGGTCACCACATTAAAACCTATAGACTGCATTCTCTGCTGCAGACAGATCTTACACTGGGCAGATTCATCGCCAGTACAAATCTTGTCATCATATAGCAGATACTTATCTCTCACTCCCACAGGAGAAAGGTTTGGCATAACAACATTCGCTCCCACCTTAATGCCGTATTCACGTCCAACCGGATTGATGGTTCCAAGAGCAGTTGTTGATGGAAGAAGAACATTCGGTAGCATAAGCCTTACAAGGCCCAGCATAAAAAGTGTCTCCTCCATAGTGCCATTTTCTTTATCTTTAAATGGGGTATCATGGTGCGTTATAAATGGACCAATCCCCACCATATGCGGCTGTAGTTCATGAAGAAACAGCATATCATCAGCAAGACATTCTTTTGTCTGGTACGGCGAACCTACCATGAAGCCCGCTCCAACCTGATATCCTATTTCCTTAAGTATAAACAAACATTTCTTTCTGTTTTCCAGGGACATGTTATCCGGATGCAGCTTCCTGTAATGCTCATCATTCGCTGTCTCATGTCGAAGAAGATATCTATCTGCGCCCGCATCATAATACTTCTTATAACTCTCGTAGGTTTTTTCACCCAGAGAAAGAGTCACGGCACAGTCAGGATACTGCGACTTAATGGACTTTATGATCCTGCAGATGTCATCATCCGAATAATATGGATCCTCACCGCTCTGAAGTACGAATGTTCTAAACCCAAGTTCATATCCTTCCTTGCAGCAACTGAGTATCTGTTCTTCAGTTAGTCTGTATCTATCAGCTTTCGGATTGCCGCATCTTATCCCACAGTAATAACAATCCCTTTTGCAGTAGTTTGAAAATTCTATCAGGCCACGAACATAAACGTCCGTTCCATAGTTCTCACGTCGAATACGGTCCGACTTCTCAAACAGATATTCTGACAGCTCCTTCGTCTGGTGCTCAAGAAGATAAATCCACTCATCCTTTTCCAGTTCCTGAGTAGCCTCCAGCTTATCTATTAATTTATATTCATCTAAAACTTCTAGACTCATTTAATACCTCTTTTTTGCGTAGACAGTATTTGTTGTTACCCCGTCCAGCATACCCAGCTTACCACCTAATGAACTTATTATCTTCTCCGGCGCATCCAGGCTTACATTAATAATGCATATCTTTTTCTCTCTATACGGAATACCCATTCTGCCGATAACATATTCTCTTGCGTCATGGAGAATCTTGTTAACATCCTCAATGGATTCTTCATTTTCAACAACTATTCCGATAAGTGCTATCCTGTTTTCCACTAGTTTCACCTCCTATATAACTTATATCGGGGATGGAATTTTCAGATAAAAAAAGGGAAGCACATTACGTACTTCCCTAAAAATCGAATCAAAGCGTAGATACCCCTGGGCATCTTCTTATTCCATCGCCTTTCCGGTTGGGACGAACCCTTCCGCGTCAGTACGTGAACTAAGTGTAACACCATAGCCGCAGTATTTCAAACGATATTTATATCAAAAAAGTGTCACTGTCTGGCATCAGGTTTTTTTGACCATGAGTTCAACGACAAATCCATTATCATTATAGTATTCCATTCCGCCGCCCATTTTTTCCATATACCACTTAACCAAATATAGACCCAGTCCATAGCCGGTTTTATCTTTTACATCTTTTCCTCTATAGTATTTCTCAATGATAAGCGGAAGGTCGCTTTCCGGAACACCAGGACCAGAATCGCGAACAGTTATTTTTATGAACTTATCTACTCCATTTCTGTTATCCGAAGCCGACTGCACCTCGTCAAATCTGACATGAATATCAGTGCCGGCATATTTGTAAGAATTTCCAACTATGTTATCGATAACCTGTTTTATTCTAAGCTTATCGATATATACCAGGCACTCTGGAATATGATTATCCAGGATTACATTTCCGTATTCCTTCATGCTCCTGAAGTAGTCTTCTATATAAACCGAAGAATTCTCTATAATGTTTACTTCAATTTCTTCCATGTCGTCCAGATTAGCGCGTAGCAGGTTTTGGACCAGTTCATTTATTGTTTCAGTTTTCTGCGAGATGTATCCAATCTTCTCAAGCTCACCATCTATTTCCTTTAAATCAGCTGTACCTTCCTGCTCAAGCTTTTCCCGTTTCTTCTTTTTCTGAAGCTCCAGAACCTCGCAGGTTGCCTGGATGGTTGCCACCGGAGTTTTTAGATCGTGGCTCAGCTCGGCTAGCATTTCACGCTTCTTATTTTCCGCTTCCATCTCCCTCAGTTTAGAGCCCTTTAGTTCCTCTCTCATAATATCGAAGCTTTCATTAAAATCCACAAAAATACTTCTTCTATTAACATCAAGAGGAATGTCCAGGTTGCCTCTGGCTATTTCGTCAGCGTAATCCTTGATATCCTTAACAGGTTTTATATCAAAGTAGTAAACAAGAAATAGCAATGCATAACCCAGCAAAAGCAAAGCAGCCCAGAAGATCAGCGCACACTTATTAATACTGCTTCTATAAATATCCATACCGGAATTTATATCACTCCAAACCTTCTTATATACTTCCATCTCACTTTCATTATAGGAACCAGGAGTCAGATTCAGATGAAACTTATTGATATAGATTATAAATGCACCAAGGGCCAGAAGCATAAAAACAGTATAAAAAATTACAAGGTTTCTAAATCTTTTCAACTTCTAATTCTCCGTCTTATCCTTTATCTCCAGCATATATCCCGTTCCCCAAATTGTTTTAATGTATTCAGGATTATTAGGATCTTTTTCCAGCTTTTCGCGAAGCTTTCTGATATGAACATTCAAAGTACCATCAGAATAGAATGCATCTCCCCAAACCTCATCAAACAGGTTATCTTTTGTGACGATAGTATTCTTATGACTATAAAGACATTTTAGAAGTGCATATTCCTTTGCCTTCAGCGCGGTTCTCTGGCCACAGATCACAACTGACATTGTAGAGTCCTCAAGTACAAAGTCTTCAGTTTCTTTACCATCATCCTCGTCGACTGTGCTTTGACCTGCGTTTGCATTTTTCAGCTGCTCAACTCTTTTAAGATTAACCTTAACCTTCGCAAGGAGAACAGAAAGGCTGTAAGGCTTTTTAATGTAATCATCGCCGCCGATACTAAGTGCAACCAGCACATCATCATCGCTCTGCCTTGCACTTATAAAAAGAATTGGAAGCTGGTATTCTTCTCTGATCTTCTTACATACCTCGAAGCCTGAACCATCGCCCAGATTTATATCCAGCAGGAGGAGGTCAATATCATTCTTCTCCAGAAAATCATAACAGGCAGCGGCACTGTCAACATACTCAGTGCTTATATCAAACATCTGAAAATATTCAGCTGTCATTTTCGCAAGTTCAATTTCGTCATCAACGATCAGACAATTATAGTGCATGACCAAACTTCCTTTCTAAAGCTTCCAAAATCTGTATCACTTCCTAGGTATCATAATTGATAAGCCAAATGTATTCTCCTCGGACTGCGCCTTAACCAATCCGTCGTAATCCTCAACCGCATTCCTGATATTTCTAAGTCCAAAGCCATGATGTTCTTTGTCCTTTTTTGAGGTATAACCGTCACTCATAAACAGCTTCTCTACATCAACCTTACCTTCAGCGGCATTGGAAATATTTATAACAAAAAACTTTTCAGTTCTCTTTATCTTTAGATCAACCCATGGATCTTTTTCAACTTTTCTCGCGGCTTCGATAGCATTGTCCAAAGCATTCGCAAAGATGCTGCAGACATCCATAGGTTTCATACGAAGGCCGCCATCAACAACGCCATCGGATGTAAAGCTGATATTCAGTTCCTTCATCTTATCAGCCTTCATTGCCACTATGCAGTCAAGCATCTCATCACCTGTTATGATTGAAGGAGATAGGGCGCGCACGTTTCCTAATAATTCTTTCAGGTGCTGACTGGCCTCTTCAACCTTTCCCTCATCCAGCATCATATTGGTAAGCGAAAGATTGTTGATGATATCATGCCTGAAAGCTCTGGTCTCGGTCTGTGCATTCTTGTACCGCTCTATGTATTCCAGCTCAGCATTCAGATAGGTTTCCTGATATTCGTTCTTTTCCTTCAGGCTCTTATCCGCTGCATTCATTACGATGAGAACCGGAGCTAAAATACCCAAAACAGGTAGTAAAAATGCAAAGATGGCACTTATAACTTTGTAACGTAAATCTAGTTCATACACCCCTAATGGTATAGCTGGGATGATGTAAAAAATCACCAGCCATACAACAAAAAGCACTCTGTCCCTAACCCTGACAACATATACTTTTTTCTTTTTATAATATCCGAAATATACAGTTAAGAATAAAATAATATTTGTTGTTAGAGATATAGCCGCATATAACGAATTGAACCACATCACATCAGGTCCACCTACCGTGCTATATAAGTTTTGTAAATAATCCGGCTCTCCCCCTTTTATATAAAGCAAAAAAAACTGAATAATCATGCCTTCATATTGACTTAATAGGAAAAGAACTAAAGTAGATTCAATCGCACGGAGGAACTTTTTCTCTTTATAACAGACAAGATAAAAAATAAATGCGTACACAAAAACAGATATATTGAGAACCGCCTGAAAAATGTTAACGAATGCATAATACCCTTCATATCCTTCATCCATTAGCGAAACGCCTCCAGACGCATCCAAGTTCTCCATAGTGTGGTATAGATCTGGATTAATCTTGAGTAGAATGAAATCGCCCACTAGCATAATAACTATCGAAAGAACGAGTATTCCTATGGTTGCAATTATCATTTTGCGCGATATATTAACGTATCTTCCAAAGAAGCATGCCGCTACCAAGATAATGATAATCATAAGTAACATGAAATTGATATCCGAAATGCCTGTAACAATATATCCAAATATTTCTTGTTTATCCATATAAATCTCCGTGTTTTATATACTGTCGTAAAAGTCTTGCTACATAGCCGTATTTTCTACATAGGCATATAGCGCTTCTTTAAGTGGTTTCACATTGCTTCGACTTACTGGAACACTTACTTCTCCATCTTCGCCATCCATAATCACCTCTGACTTAACAAGCTTCTTAACCTTTGCCAGAGATACCAGATATCCTCTGTGAACTCTGAAAAAGCCATCCGCCTTCAGCTGTTCCTCGAAGTCACCGATATTATATCTAACGAGATGCTCTCCCTCTGTTGTATATATCATTACGTACTGATTCTGAGCCTCGAAGTATACGATGTCCGCGATATTAAGGAGTAGCTCTTCTCCATCTTCCTTGATCATAAGCTGTTTTTTGCTGGTGCTCTGATCCATAACGAATCTCAGAACCTCGCGAAGCTTCTCCTCCTGAACCGGCTTAGTCAAATAACGGAGTGCATTTACCTCGTAACCCTCAAGGGCATACTCAACATGGCCCGTAAGGAATACGATGTATATGCTGTCGCTACGCTCACGAAGCTTCTTTGCCAGCGTAATTCCATCCATAGCCGGCATTTCAATATCAAGAAAAAGCACGTCATATGGTTTCTTGTCAAATGCCGCTAGGAGCTGATTTCCATCTGAATAGGCATCAACCACCACATCCAGACTGCCCGCCAGCTTATCTACCATATCACGCGCCTGATTTCTGAACTTTTCCTCATCGTCACAAACTGCTATTCTCATTTTCTTCCCCTTTTACTAATAACCTTTATTTTGATTTTGCTATGCTTTACGCAAAAATGTATTTCATATTTATCTTGTTTCCAGATGCCTTAACCTCTGCCAAACTACCGGAAACGATTGGCAACATCGGTGGCACATGACCTATGTCGAGGTCCATGATGATTGGAGCACCGAGACCTCCAAGAATGTCTGTCACCGCGTTATACTGATCAACGCCTAGAGCCTCTTCGCCAAAATGAAGTGGTCTTCCGATCATAAATCCCTTCACGTATTTAAACCAGCCGGCTTCACGCATCTGCCAAAACGCTCTTCTCATGGATAGTGGGTCAAGGTCGCAGCATTCAAGGAACCATATAAATCCATCGTCCTTATATTTTTCAAGGAACTCTACCACCTTGTCAGTCTTTGTACCTACGTGGAGTGTCAGGATGTCAACACATCCACCGAGGAGGCGTCCTTTGATGCTTAGTCCATTTTTTAATTCATCACCTGATAAAAGTTTTCCGCTATATGCTTTGCCCTCTTCGTTAGGTAGATAGTAGAAATACCTTGCGGGCTCGGTCACATTATATGGAAGTAGCGCCCTTCTTGTTTCCTCTTCTTCACTTATTTCTTCCTTCTCCCAAAGATCATAACTAACGAACTCTGTCTTCTCGCCAGTTAGTAGCTTCAAAGCATCTGTAATCGACTCATGCCATGGCTCTCTTCCAAAGGCCGGAGCACAAGGCCCATAGATTGCCGCTGTATCTGCCAGAATAGTAGAAAGAAATGTATAATTAGTATTATCAGAATAACCCATGTACCACTTAGGTTCACTGTTACTTATCTTCTCAAAATCGATATATGGAACAACCTCGCACATCAGCTCACCACCACCGCAGGTAATGATTGCATCAGCCTTCTCACCTGACTCAGCATCATACCTGGAAACGCCTGTGCTCATAACATCCGTCAATTCCTCACCGCACTTTTCCGGTGTATTACTGATCCCGATTCCACTTCCCTCATAACAATTAGGCCCAAGATAGGTCTTATAGCCCATCTCCTGAAACAGACGAAGTGCATTTTCGAACCTGGTCTTATAAGGCTCTATGGCACAGCCAAAGGAAGGCGCAATAAAACCGATAGTGCCTCCTGGTTGTAATGGTTTAGGATATCTCATCTAAAACCCTCCCCAAAAAGAATATCGGTCTTATTGTACACTAAATATTAAATTATTTCTATGGTCTACTCTTCTGTAATCATCTCAATAGGATTGATCTTCTTAACTTTTCTACCTGCGAGGCCTGAGGTCATCATTGCTACCAGGACTATTCCTACGAATACAACCACCATCCAGATGAATGATATATTAAAGTGAACATTCTGAACACCCATGTAGGAAAATGCCATTTCCACAACAGCCTTACCTGCCTGACCTGAAAGAAGTGCACCTATGACACATCCAACTATAATGGCTGGGATGTTGGAAAGCATAATCTGTGTTAAAAGCTCGCCTGAACTCATTCCAAGTGCCTTGCTGATACCCATTCCTCTCCACTCACGAGTAACCTTTGCTCTTATTACAAGTGACTCTACAAATATTACGATCAGAATGGTAATGATTGAAAGAAGAACACATACAGCTGACATTGTAACTGTTAATGTATCTGTAACACTCGAAATCATATCATCCATTTTAGAGTATGAGAAATCAAGATTCTCCTTCTCAGCAAAATCCTCAAAGGTTTTCTTAAGCTCTTCATATGTAACTCCATCCTCAGCAGTCACATAATAATTATCATATGACATATTAGCACCAAGTCTTTCAGCTCCTGACTTAACCATAGTCGCTGTTCTACCAGCCTGCATCAGTCTCTGATTGATTCCAGTAACTATATAGTCTTCTTTCTTATCACCAAACTTTGCAGTTATAACATCTCCTACTTTGCAGCCCAGTTCTTTTGCAACAGAACCCGTAAGCATAACTTCATTATCATTCTCCGGAAATCTTCCTTCAATCATAACCTTGTTGATAGCATATTTACCATCATCATTTACAATAGTATAGATTTTACCGCTCTTGCCATTATAGCTGAATGTAGGCTCTAATGAGTTTTCCACGAGTACATTCTTTACTCCAGAAAGCTCTCTCATCTCATCAGCATATCCTGACTCTCCGGTAACTCCCAAGTCTCCAAACTCAAAGCCCATGATACCGATAAGTCCTTCAGGATCATTACTAAAGTTTTCAACCGATCCAACTCCTACAAGAGATACAATAGTAAGGATTGCTATAATAACTGACATTGCAACATTTCTTCCTATACCACCAAATGTATCCTTAAGAGAAAGTACAAGAGGTGTTGGCATTGGTGTCTTCTCGAAGGAGAAGAAATTCTTCTTAAAGTTATGAGTACTAATTCCACCCCTTAGAGCATCCAGAACTGCTATCTTCTTATATCTTCTACTGAGAAGTCTTACTGTTATAAAGATAGTAACAAGGAAGAAAAATGCTGTACCTATAGCTACTGCTACATTAATTGGCTGATTCCAGGAAATACCGATCAGCATATCCAGAAGGCTTCCAAAGCTTCCAACTGAAAGGAATGCAAGTATTTCTCCAAAAATGATTCCCAGCACAGTCACAAAGAGAAGCTGAATTGTAAGAGCCCATCTAAGCTCCTTTACAGTATATCCACTCGCCTCAAGTATTCCGGTATTCTTCATATTTCTCTGGATGAAGTTCTTAATACTGAAGGATATAATAACAAGAGCTATAACAAGTGTTATTACAGCAAAGAGAAGGATAATACCAAGAACTACACTTGGAAGCATCATGTCCCCCCATTCGAAGAGGCTCCAATTTGCAGTAAGATCAAGGTTATTTCTAGCCATTGGATCAGCCTCTTTTACAGGTGCTATAAGTTCATTAAACTCATCTGCAACAGCCATCTCTATTTTTTCAAGATTCTTCTCATCACTTCCAGGCACTGACTGGAAATTTGCCTTATATAACTGTTCTTCCAAAACATCTGCACTAACGTTTCCTGTTGCATGCTCGGAAAATGCCTCCATCATTTCGTCAGAAACATAGTAGTAAGAAATATTAATCATAAGAGTCGAACAAAAGTATGGTGTCTCATGATATCCAGCAACTCTGAGTTCGTATACATCATCCCTTATCTTAATCTGAAGCGTATCTCCAATTGCAAATGCATTCTTCATATAAAGCGGAATAATAACATCATCCTTCTTAAGATTAGAAAAATCAGATACAACATCACAAAACTTATTTTTGTTATTATAATTTTCTGCAATCATTTGTGCAGAAGTATAATCTTTATCCTTCTTATTCTTATAATCAGCATTCATTAAGAGAAATGGTGTATGCTCATATTCTATAACACCATTCTTTTCAAGGGCTTTTTCAAGACATTCCATAGACTCCTTACTATCATCAACCGCAAAGAGTGTATCTGTTCCCTTAATTTCAGTAAATCTATCCTTTATAACATTCTTTGCTCCTGCAAGTGCAGACACAGAGTCAAAGACAAGGAATACAGCAATCATGGTGAGCAGGAAAAATGTGATCATGTCGCCACGCTGCTTTTTCATATTATTTTTAGCTATCATAAATAATCTATTCATGGTTTTCTCCTAATTATCTAGTGTTTGCCATCTTAGCTTAATGCTGCCTGCTTCTGCTTGCACTTCTGCAAGCAGAACCCGCAGCTTGCTGGTCGCTTCGCTCCATGCTCGATTTCTTCAAAATCGAGCAGCCTACCATCCCATCTCTGATAAGAAATCCTTAAGCTTTCTGTGTCTTTCTACAGCCTGATCCTTGTTAGGATTACTCTCATCTTTATAATCCCCAAGGTATGGGCCAAGGTCTATTTCATCTGTGATAACTCCATCGGCCAGGTAGATCACTCTGTTAGCTCTCTCTGCCGCCTTTACTGTATGTGTAACCATCACAATGCTCTGTCCCTGATCATTCAGGTCAGAAAGGATGTCCAGAACATTTGTTGTATTCTGAGAGTTAAGAGCTCCTGTTGGCTCATCAGCGAAGAGAACCTCCGGCTGATTGATAACTCCTCTTACTACCGCAACTCTCTGCTGCTGTCCACCGGATAGTTGTGTAGGGAACTTGTTCCAGTCCTTAGATGTTATCTCAACCTTTTCCAACAGCTCCTTACTTCTCGCTGCAAGTGCCTTTCTATCCTTTGTCTTAAGTAGTCCGCAAACCATTATATTGTCGAGAGCGCTCATGCTGTCATTTAAGTAATTCTGCTGGAAAACAAATCCGCAATGGTTTCTTCTGAACATTGCCAGGCAGTCATTGCTGAACTTTGAAATCTCAACCCCGCTCCCACCATTTGTCTTCTTGCATTTCTTCTCCAGCTTATCCTTAACGTTATATGTAATAGTTCCGAGTGTCGGTCTATCCATTCCGCTAAGTGCATAAAGAAGTGTACTCTTTCCTGATCCGGAGTTTCCCATGATTACTGTGAAATCTCCTTTATATATTTCTAAGTTAAGATTCTTCAGTACATGCTGCTGAACTGACTCATTTGAAAATGTCTTAGATAAATCCTTCGCTGTTAATACTTTTTCTTTACTCATTTTGAATTCTCCTATTCTTTATTTGAATATCCTTCACTAAATGTTTAACCAAAAACTTCCGTGTTGGCTTGTTGATGTTAATATACAACAACCCATCACGGAAGTCTTAACCTGTTTCTTCTTTAATTCTTAACTGTTTCTTAATCAGTATTATTCGTTTATTAAATGGCTATTTTACTTCTTTTCAACCGCTCTTTGAATAAGCTTTGAAATCTCCACTATAGGAATAATGAGGAATGCAAGCCCAACAGCTATACCAAATTCTTTTCCATCAATAAAGCTGAAAGAGAAAATTCTTCTAAGAGCTGGCACATAAAGTATTGTCACCGTCAGCACAAGTGAGAAAACAAGAGTTCCCCAAAGTGTAACATTCTGTTTCTTAAGTGTGAAGAGAGATGCCCTCCTGGATCTCATATTAAAGCTATGGAAAATCTCCATAAGCGAAAGTGTAAGGAAAGCCATTGTCATTCCGTCAGGAGAAGTCTGAACTGCCCAGCTTCCACTTTCTAGGTAATGACCAATAATATAAGAAACAACTGTAAGCACAGCAATCACCGTACCCTGAAGGATTACATCTACCCCAAGTCCACCAGAGAAAATGCCATCTGTCTTTTTCCTTGGTGGCTGTGTCATTGTATTTGCCTCTGCCTCTTCCATACCAAGTCCGATTGCTGGGAAGCAGTCAGTAATAAGATTAATCCAAAGCAGATGTGCTGGCTTAAGGATTGTAAAGTTCATAATAGTTGCAATGAAGATTGCAATAACCTCTGCAAGGTTTGAAGAAAGAAGGAACTGAATTGCCTTACGAATGTTATCGTAAATTCTACGTCCCTCAGCAACTGCAGCAACGATGGTTGCAAAGTTATCATCTGTCAGGATCATATCTGCAACATTCTTTGTAACATCGGTTCCAGTAATTCCCATTCCAACACCGATATCAGCTGACTTAATAGAAGGCGCATCGTTTACACCGTCACCAGTCATGGCAGTAACTTTACCCTTTTCCTTCCATGCATTAACTATTCTAACCTTATGCTCAGGCTGAACTCTGGCATAAACTGAATAATCTCCAACATGCTCCATGAAGTATTCATCTGAAAGTTCTTCCAGCTCTGCACCAGTAATAGCTTCAAATGTTGTTGCCTCTCCATTCTCGTCAACGCCATCAAGAATTCCAAGCTGTTTTGCAATAGCAACAGCTGTATCCTTGTGGTCGCCTGTAATCATAACAGGACGAATTCCTGCCTTGCGGCATTCACCGATTGCGACCTTAACCTCTGGTCTGATAGGATCTATCATTCCGCAAAGACCAACATAAATCAGGTCGTTTTCAATCTTCTCAGGAGAAAGATCTGAAGGAACCTTCTCCATCTTGTGATATGCAAGCGCCAATACTCTGAGAGCTCTATCAGCCATTCCCTTGTTGGCCTGCTGTATCTTCTTTAGCACCTCTGGTGTCATCTCATGAACCTGACCATCCATGAGGTAATAATTACAAGCATCTAGAACACAGTCAGGTGCACCCTTTGTGAACTGAGTGTATCCCCCCTCTGGATCCTGATGAATAGTACTCATCATCTTTCTAAGCGAATCGAAAGGAGCCTCACCAACTCTTGGATATGTTTCTTTAAGCTTAGCCTTCTCCATTCCATTCTTAGCTGCATCTGTTACGAGAGCGCATTCTGTAGCCTCACCAACAGCCTTATCTGTCTCCCACTCAGCATCTGAGCAAAGAGCCATTCCAAGAATAAGAATTCTTCCATCATCAGAAAGGTTATCGTCTGGAAGAAGTTTTCCATTCTCATCACTTTCAACTTCAACACTTCCATCAGAAATAGTTACATGCTCAACAACTGTCATCTTATTCTGAGTAAGTGTTCCTGTTTTATCTGAACAAATAATTTCTGTACAACCAAGAGTCTCAACTGCTGTAAGCCTTCTGATAATGGCGTGATTCTTTGACATATGTGTTACGCCGATTGAAAGAAGAACTGTAACTACTGCCGCAAGACCTTCTGGGATAGCAGCAACTGCAAGTGAGATAGCTATCATAAATGTATTAATAAAGAACTCACCTGTGAGGCCTGCGCCTGTAACGAGATTTCTTACTATATTTATGCCAAAGATAACTGCACAGATTACAAGAACCATGATAGAAAGTATCTTTGATAATTCTTTCAGCTTAATCTGAAGAGGTGTTTCCTCATCACCCGCCTGTGAAAGCTGGTCTGCAATCTTACCCATCTCGGTATTCATTCCAGTTCCAACAACAACCGCCTTTGCACGGCCATACTGAACAGAAGAACCCATATATAACATGTTTGCTCTGTCACCAAGTGGAACATCTGTTGCTCCGTTAAGATCAAGAACATTTGCGGTCTTATCTGAAGGAACCGATTCACCTGTAAGGGCAGCCTCCTCAACCTTGAGAGATGCGGCCTCTATAACTCTGGCATCTGCTGGGACTGCATCTCCAGCTTCAAGTGTAATGATATCTCCAGGAACAAGGTCCACTGAAGGTATGACCATTACTTCGCCGTCTCTGATAACCTTAGACTGTGCAGCTGCTATTTCCTGAAGTGCCGCAATAGCTGACTCTGCTTTTGATTCCTGATAAACACCAAGAACAGCATTCACTATTACAACCGTCAGAATAATGAATACATCAGCAAAGCCTTCATGCGAAAATACCGCTGTAACAGCTGATATGATAGCCGCGATTATAAGAACGATTGTCATAGGTTCACAAATCTCTTTAAAGAATTTGTGAATAAGACTTTCCTTCTCCTTTTCTACCAATTTGTTAGGTCCATATTCTTCCAGTCTTTTTTCGACCTCGCTTTTCTTAAGTCCATCTTCGTCGGACTTAACTTCAGCAAGGACCTTATCAAATTCTTCCAGATAATATTTCATTGTTTCCTCCTGAATTTCACCCATTTAAATTCTTCTTTATTTTTTCCCTGTGAGGTAGTATACCGCAAGTGCCGTTCTATGTGAAAGGTTTTCTTTAGATAATATGTTAGTTATATAATTCTTAACCGTTCCTTCTGATATAAAAAGCTTTGCAGCAATCTCTTTATTTGAAAGGCCTTCTGCAACAGCCTTCACAATGTCCAGCTCTCTTTCCGAATAATCAGATGCATCAAAGCACTCGGCTGAACCCCCTAACGAGCCAGCAGAAACCTCGCTGGTAGCAAGAGATTCTAAGATGCTTTCCTCCATAACTCCGGTTCCATTATATACAGATTTAATCATCTGCTTTAAGTGGTCAGGTGTATGGTTCTTTATAAGATAACCCTTCGCTCCATTCTGCAGTGCCTGCTTCACCAGGTCATTATCATCAAAGGTTGTAAGAATAAGAACCTTTCCCAGATCATTTTCTACTATATACTTAGTAGCCTCTATTCCGTCCATTTCCGGCATCTGAATATCCATCAGGAAAACATCCGGCTTATTCTTCTCTGCAAGTTCAATCGCTTCCTTACCATTTGCAGCGCAGCCTATCACGTCGAACTCATCGTCCACATCCAAGATTATCTTCATTCCGTCACGAACGAAATCACTATCATCTGCAATTATTACTTTTATTTTCTCCATCTTTCCCTCTTTCTTTCAAATGATTCTTTGGTCTATTGGTCTCAAAACAACACTTTATTCTAACGGGAGAAGCATGCTAACCTCAAATCCAGGATGAGTGTTGAAATCTATATTTCCACCCACACTTCTCACTCTCTTTCTCATTCCGGAAAGTCCCATTCCGTCTACTATCTCGTCACAGCCTATTCCGTCATCCCTGACTACGCATCTTACCATCTTATTCATCACTATAATTTTAATATTAATGGAATTGCATTTAGAATACTTCATGGAATTAGTAACAGCCTCGAAGGCATTGTCCAGGATAATCTCCCACAGGCTGTCCGGTATTGCAGAAAGGTCTCCCTCTTTTTCAAACTCTGCTTCAACACCTTTTTTATTGCAATCCTCACAAAGCTCGTACAGCTGAAGCATAGCCATCTGCTGCTTCTCTGGTCTTTCCTTTCTGAGGATGGCTCTTATCTCGTCCATTCCAGTTCGGAGCTGATCTATAACAGCCTGTATCATGTTCCTTGCCTTTTCGGGCTCTTTATCCATAATAACCTTGCTGGCTTCCAGCTGATAAATAGAACCATTTATGTTATGGCCCAGCTTATCGTGAAGCGTCTGGGAAAGGTTTGCTCTTTCCTCCAACATTTTATTCTCAGCCTGAAGGCGGTTTTTCTTTAGTTCCTCTCGGCTCGCATTTTCCTGAGTTTCCATATCCCGCTTAAGACCCTGCTGAGTTTTTGTCTCTTCCATCACCTGTTTTCTATAAGGTGTAACGATAAAAATATGCTGTATATAACAAACAGTCAAAACGAATACAACAACAAGCAAAGTTAGACTATCTATCGGTGATTCATAAAATACCGTAATAAAAGGGAAAATAAACATGATAAGAGGAGCTTCCAGTAAATAGAGTATCTCCAGAATGAGAAAAACTCCAAGTAAAATGTACCCTGATCCGCCCACTTTAATTAGAAATGCAAAAACAATAATGGCACCTATCATAAAGAATCTTTTCATGGATTTTCCAACCAGTTCTTTAAGTGCCATTAAAGATATAAATAACGAAACAAGCAGGAGCACCTTTACAGATACTCCTGTGTTCCACTCATAACTGTCATTTATCGCAATTCCGTATATGCTCAGAACGAGCATCAGAATTATTCGAACTCCAGTAAAATAATTGTCTTTTAAGAATTCCCCCATGAATCTGTCCTTCTTATTTTCAGTCCAAGACTTCCAAGACTGATGATAACAGCCAGGTATGCTGCTGTTATACATATTAACATAGGAAATGCATTATTGTCTCCAACAAATATCATTTCAGCACCTGTCACAAACCACTTCTGTGGCATAAGAAAGGAAAGAACCTTGAGTGCATTTGATGTATAGTTAAGTGGGAAGTAAAGACCACTGAGAAGTGCTGACATACACCAGATTGTAAATGCTGCAACGTTGGAGCTCATTATATCTCCTAAAAGGATTCCAATAAGCATACTCAGTGAGCTGAAAATCAGTCCCATTAAGAATATCATTCCGATAAACTTAAATCTGTTCATTCCAAGGTCATCGAAGTCCAGCATAATTGAACAAACAGACTCAACAGTCGCAAACATAACTGCTATAACGAACCCTGTTATAAACTTAGAAACAAAGTACTGAAGTGTTCCTGCCTTAGTTAGGTTGATTCTTGTAAGAACGCCATTCTTCTGTTCCTTGATAGATGCATGCGCTACGAAAATTCCGCAGAATACAAATCCAAGTGTAAGGAATGAGAATGCATAGCCCATCTGTGTTTTCTGATTGATCTGTGTTGTAGTCAGGTTTCTCCCGTCACCACCAGCAACAGTTTCAATAGTCTTTTCTGGTATGTATTCATCCACCTTTTCCAACGCATCTATAGTACCCATGTCCTTAATTCTTGAGAGCTGAAATGCTATCTCGTCCTCAAGGACTTCTGTTCTTGAATCCTCAGAAAGAACATAAATTGTGAGAGCCTTTCTATAGTCACCATCTAATACTGCCTCATCAAAATCAGGTGTAAGATAGATTGCAACACCCATTCTGTCTTCGTAACCATCTTTTTCAATATGGTCAGTAATAAACTCTTCGTTAGCCTGATCCTTTATATCATCCTTTGTAAGGTCTGCTCTATGAACCAGGAACATACCTGAATCACAGATTTTCTGAAGGAAATACTCTGAAAGATCACTGCCAGATGCATCATATACTTTTATAAGGTATTCACCCTTACCGCCACGATAAGCAACCTTCTCATCCGCATTTGCCAGTTCAATTATTTTCTCCTCATTTCCATCTCCAAAAGCTGCTGACGAATCAAATTTAAGCGTAAGGATGAATGTAGAAAGCATTGGCATAAGAACAAGGAAAAACCAAAATGCTTTTGATCTGAAAAGTAATTTTATGCTTGTTTTTACTAATGTTTTCATGCTTTTCCTCTCTTTCTAATGGTTCCTGCGAAGATACCAATCAATGTACAAACCACTATTATTGCTAATGAATAACCAATTGCACTTCCTACAAAATCGCTGTGCCCCATACATGAGAGCTCAACCAAAGCTCTGTTAATGTGATATATAGGAGATGCCATTTTAACTGACATTGGATGTGCCGAGAACATATAGGTCTCGAAGCTTCCTCCGAAGAAGCCAGCAAACCAAACCAGTGAAAATACCGAGATTATTGTTACCACCATATTGTCTGTGATGCTGTAAACCATAAGGCCCAGTGCTGTCGCAGCCGCTGTCGAAAGAACAACTATAACCACTGATAATAGTGGATTACCCCAATGTACTCCAAAGAGTAGAATTGATAATGCTGTTGATAAAAGTGTTCCAACAGAAACCACCATTACCATTGGAATGTATTTTGCCATATACTGCTGTGTTTCACTTAGAGATGAAACACGAAGTTTCTTTCTGATGCGATATTTCTTCTCGCTTACAAAAACTCCAGCACCGCAAACTATGGCACACCATCCAAAGTACACAATCTCTATGATTCCATAATAATCCGTGGATTCGATAGGTGGCATGTAATCAGGATTCTCTATTCTGAGATCACTCGATGAAACGTCCTGTTCTGTCTTCTTTGTAACTGTAGCTGTAACAACTCTGTCATAGAATGCATTTATCATATACTCGAGAGCTTTACCCTCTTCCTTATTTTTATCATTCTGATAAATTTTATAAGAGTCACCATTAAATACCACGAAGGCTCCCAGATCCTCTTCCTTAATTAGTTCCTCAGGTTCTCCGGTTGAATACTCCTTAAGTTCCACATTTCCTTCTTCAGCCGCATCTTTAAGTGCATCTAAAATCTCGGTTGAAGTATCATCATCTATTCTATAACCTGCACTAATACTTACATCACCTTCATACTTCTTCATAAGATCATTAAATGCACTAGAAAGCAGCGCTATGAGTATCAATGGAGTTATGACAAACAGGAGGAAATTCGTCTTACTCCTGGCCATTAGCTTGAAATTGTTTTTTATTAAATATCTGATCATTTTAATAATCCCTCAGTTTCTTTCCTGTCATTGTAAGGAAGACTTCTTCAAGTGTGATTGATGATGTATCATCAGTAACCATCTTCTTAAGTTCTTCGCTTGTTCCAGTTGCTATAACCTTTCCATTATCCATTATTGCGATTCGAGTACAGATGGCCTCAACCTCTTCCATGTAATGGCTGGTATAGATTATTGTTGCACCATTTTTATTGGACATTTTAATCTTATCGAGAATGAAGTTTCTTGACTGTGGATCAATTCCAACTGTAGGCTCATCGAAGATAAGAAGCTTTGGATGATGACCAATGGCACATGCAATGTTAAGTCTTCTCTTCATACCACCGGAAAATGTTTTTGCATATTCATTTTTCTTATCCAGAAGTCCTACATATTCAAGAGACTCATCAATTCTTTCTTTAAGCTCTGCACCTTTGATTCCGTAAAGAGAAGTAAAGAGTTCAACATTTTCCCAGGCCTTCAGATTACCGTGGATTGCGAGTTCCTGTGGGATATACCCCAGATTCTCAATCAGTTTCTTTCTATTTTTTAGGAAGTCCTTTTCCATGAACTCAACATCTCCAAGAGTTGGACGAACAATTCCGCAGATCATATTCATCGTTGTACTCTTGCCCGCTCCATTTGGACCAAGGAGTCCGAAGATTTCTCCTTCCTGAATTTCGATATTCAGATTATCAACAACCACTTTGTTGTCATATTTCTTTGTAAGATCCTTTGTCTTTAAAATAGTTCCCATCTTTTTCTCTCCATTTTATTTTTTCCGGAGAACCCTATCTCCATCTGACACGCTCATTATATAATTCGCCACTTTCCTTTTGTAGTGAATAAAGGCACTTTTCGAATATGACTAAAGTCACATTATTCATTTAGACCCATATTACTTTTGTATTTTATCTTCTTGATTATTCCACTATGCATGGCTAAAATAGAACCTATGGAAAACGAAAATGCAAAAACCAAAAAACCTTTAACAAGATTTGGAGAGTTTGAATTACTGAAAGCCATTGCTATTATGGGACTTCCTGCAGTCCATTTGATGGAGGAAGCAATGGAAGGAGGATTTGCCAGCAATGGTCTCACAAAATTCGGTACAGGAATTGTCGGACTCTGTGCCTTTGGGCCATCTGTATTCATGATGTGTATGGGATTCGGAATGGGCGGAACGAGAGTAATGAAACCTCAGGCCGCAAGAAAGAACGGCATTATGTTTCTACAGATTGGCGTAATCCTGAATATATTCCGATGGTTGATACCAGGAATTATTCAGGCACTTGTTATCAAAACACCGCTCATAAAAGATGTAAATTTCTGTCTCCAGTCAGATATTTACTATTTCGTGGGAATCTTCCATCTTTTCTATGCAATAATGCTGAAGCTAAAAGTTAAAACACCCGGTCTTGTAATGTTCAGCGTAATTACTCTCACACTTAATACAGCACTTACTCCTTATACAAGTAAGTACATTACAAATGATATAGTGGCGTCACTGGTAGGAAATATTGTCTATGTAGATGAAACCAGTTGTTTCCCACTTCTGTCTTGGGCTATCTTCCCAAGTATAGGAATTCTGCTTGGTGAAGTACTAAAGAAATCTGACGAAGAACAAAGAGAAAACATTATGCGCCGCATGTTTGATTTCTCAGCTGTACTGTTCCTTTCATTTACAGTATTCCTTTATACTTATAAGATCAGTATTATGAAGGCACTTGTTTCACCTGCTAACGAATACATTACCGACCTTCCAAATGTAATACTATTACTTAGTTTAGCGCTGTTCCTGATTGCTCTAACATATTACTTATGTAAGCATATTGGCTCATCAAAGTTCATGGCTTACATGCTGAAGATTTCAACATACATCGTTCCATTTTACTTATTACAATGGGTAATCATCGCATGGATATTCTATGCTTTGACAATCCTTAGAGCGCCAGAAGGATGCTACGGATTAGGAATCTATTTTGTATGCGTTGTTGTAGTAACAACCCTATGTGCTATCATTTCAACAAAACACGGAATGAAACTTATGAAGCTGGTACTCAGAATTACAAGCCTTAAGAAGAAACGCAAGAAAGCAAAAGCATAAATCAACAAAAAACCTCGGCAGTTTATAACTACCGAGGTTTTTTATCTGGGATTTTGTCTTTCGATGAAATTAAGAAACATCCGTTGGCACCTTTAGATTACTCAAATCAATCGTGTCAACTATTTTTTGTTCATTATTCAGTTCAATCAAGCCTATTGCATATAATGGTAAAGTGATGAAGCCCTCTCCTCCACCAACATTTGTATCAGCAAATTTTACTGCAGAATGTTTTCCGTATTTCTTTTGATTTGCAATAACGAATTTCATACTTGTAGCTCTATCATTAGATGCTTTGCATTCAACAATATTTACTTCTCCGTTTTTTTCAAACAGAAAATCTAATTCAGGAGACCCACTTGGAGCATGAAAATAATAAAGAGCAATTCCGTTAGCAGCAAACGCAGATGCAACCATATTTTCAGCAATGGCACCCTTGTAAGAACTGATATTTCCTTTGAGTATCTCTTGTGGAACCTCATCCCCCAACTGAGAAACGAGAAGTCCCGTATCAATATAAAAGACCTTAAATTCCGATGGTATCTTAACACCTTCCAAAGGAAAAGATATTTCCCTTGTGTTGTAAGACTTTACTACAATCCCCACATCTTCAATATACTGCAACCCGTCTGCTTTTTCAGGAGAATGACCCTTCACATTTACTAAACTATACTGAAACTTCTTATAATTCTTCGCCAGCTGAGTCGGTAATGATTCCAAGCAGGCTTCAGCCCTTAATTTTAATACTTCATTTACAGCATCATTGCCTTGAGCATTCTTATATCTTCCAAAATCATCCTTTATTGAGCTTAATACCGTTCTCTGAATTGTTCTCACCGCATTTAGATCATGAGTTTCTAAATAGACATTTACAACCTCAGGCATCCCCCCTACAATAAGGTATTGTAAATACAACGAACGCATGCTCTCATGAATTGTTTTGTCAATTGGCTTTAAATCCTTTAGTGAATTTTTAACATACTCAATAACTTCAGTATTGAGACCGGAATTAATAATAAATTCCTTAAATGTTAATGGGAACATTGTAATCTGTTCCTCATATCCTACAGGAATACCTCGTGTATACGGCGTTCGAAAGCCCTTTACCCCAAGAAAACTGCCTGTTGCTATTACATCATATCTTCCATCTATATCCCAATATTTGAGCGAGCTTCTTGCATTAGGACAATCCTGTATTTCATCCAAAATGATTAATGTCTTTCCGGGAATAAATCTTGCATCTCTAATAACAGCAGAAATTGATAAAACCATTTGATCAACATCGAAATCGCCATCAAATGCATAATGAACATTGGTATTGGCTCTTAAATCTATGTATACACAGTTGTCGTAAAACTCCTCACCGAATCGACGGACGATATATGTTTTTCCTATCTGCCTTAGACCCTTGATGACCAATGGATGATGTTCTCGTCTTTTCCAGTCTATTAAGCTGTTCCAAATAGTTCTTTTAAGCATTTTCCACCTCCATGTACATATATTATACGAAGAGTTTTGTCATTTTTCAAGGGATAAACATGGTAAGTATTGTCATTTTTCAAAGGATAGTATCACCCAACTTTGTCATTTTTCAAAAGGTAATGTCATCCGACTTTGTCACGATTATTGCTAATTATGCCAGTTGAAGCTCAGCTTCAACAGCAGCTTTGTATAGGTCTCTTTTTTCTGATGGAATCTTTAATTTATCCATACTCATATCAACATCCCACCCTGTACTATCCATAAGATTAATGATAGACTCAACACTTGCTTTATCTATTCCCTTTTCATATACGCCTTTACTTAAATTACACATAGTATCTACATCTCCTTCAAAAAACAGCAAAGGAGCGAACAACGTCGCTCCTTATTTATTCATTCGGAACGGGTTTAAGGTCTCCGTCCCGACCAGTTACATAGGTTTAAGGTCTCTATGCCGACCGCGCGAAACAGGTTTTACATCTCTGTCCCGATGATTATTTCTGCTTATATTATAATTCATCATCAAATTATTTACAAGAGTGTTTTACCTATTCTTTCCAATATCCACTACTGTTAAAGTGATATTTCGTACCATCAATCCAGAGATCCTGATCAGCGGCATACCAGCTTCCATCTGAATACCACCAGCCTTTAACACTATAGTGCCATGTACCACTTGAATAAGCTTCTACCCAGGCACCATCTGAACCAAGCCAGCATCCATCTCTGTATTCACTGTAATCCATGTAACCTTCATCAGTGAAGTAGTACCACTTACCATCTATCTTCTGCCACTGAGAATATGGGCACCATTCATTCTCGTCTTCGAACCACCAACCTTTACTGTTCTTCTTCCAAGAACCTTTATATTTGTAAGACTGTTTTCCATTCTTGTCGTACCACTTACCATCTACCCATTCATTTGAATAAGATGTCTTTTTTGTATCAGTCTTTTTTGATCCAGACGATTGATTTGCATTATTGTTACTTGGTTTCTTATTTGCATTTTCTATTGCTTTAGCTAATGCACTTTCTGCATTTGTTAGTTTCTTTAATGTTTCATCTTTAACCTTTGCCTTCTGATCATCTGTCAGACTATCATATGCTCCTCTTGCATTTTCTATCGCAGTTCTATCAGACGCCGCAATCTTATCTACCGATGGAAGTGCATTTATCTGGTCAATTACTTCATTTGCCGCAATTGTATCAAGGATATCTTTGAGTGTAGCTTCAGCCTCTACTAATGTATCTAATG